>Ga0315297_10000155_pt1 | contig 36561 bp, 25 predicted proteins | sample YL17G15_0_MG_FD_203628 | JGI IMG/M metagenome (GOLD analysis project Ga0315297, IMG submission 203628) | Sediment microbial communities from Yellowstone Lake, YNP, Wyoming, USA - YL17G15_0 | ecosystem: Environmental > Aquatic > Freshwater > Lake > Sediment | place: USA: Wyoming | collected...
CAGCGTAATGGCCGCTTGGATTTTGTCTCTCTCAGGATTGTGGAGAACAAAACCATCACGCTCTAAAGAGAGCCACAAAGATTCAGGTTCCCATTCGAGAACTTCGTCTTTATAGAGTGCCCTGACAGCTGTGATAAGCGCTGCAGCAGGAGCACTAGCTGCTTCTTTAAGGACAGCCTTCGCTTCGTTCAAATCGGACATCAACAGGAGTATGCCGCAAGATTCGTTGCCAAGGAAGCCTTGAGGTCGTTAGGAAGCGTGGCGATAACTTGCTCCAGCACAGACGGGTCAACCTGACCACCAGGAGCAATCTCGGTCGCAAAGTCGTCACCGATAGCGTCGGACCAGAACGTAGCCGGTAGGGAAGCCAGCATGTTCTTGTCGAACGTTTTACCTGCGATATTAATCATCTGTGCTGCGATTTTGTTTGTATTCCAGACAGTCTGAATAGGGTCCAAAATCTTGCGGCCATAATGCTTCGTGATGCCCGCCTGCTGGTCGAGGTCATGGAGCAACGCAGCCAACTTTACCTGGTATTGTTTGTCGCCTATGAACTCTGGGGCGTTGTTGAATTCCTGAGCAATCTTCTCATAGGTTTTTGCGAGAGGGGAGTGAACGCGTTCCGCAGCTTCTTTACGTGCACACACCCAATCCCGAAGAACGCGCGTGTTTGTGAGTGTAACACCAGCAAATTTCTTGGTAGAAGGAGCCAGTGGAACCTCGTAGCGCTCAGCAACTTTGACAAGGTTCTGCATGATTTCGGCTCTCTCAACAGAAGAGAACTCAGCGTAACGCTGGTGAACCATCTGTTCCGCGAGCTTGACATCCTCAGGAGATGCGACACGAAAACGGCGTTGCTCCGATAGAAGCCAGTACTCTTCCCCGGCATCTTTTTCCAGGTCAGCTTCGTGTTCAAAACCCGTGGTGTCTATTTCGTAAAGGCTCGCGGCCTTTTCAAGACTCAACTTCACATCTGCAGGAAGGACAGACGCAATTTTGCTGTACGCCAGCGATAGCGCGGCGTGCTCGCGGTTATGCAGAGGAAACATTCGCCGCTCGGGCCAGGCGAAAGCCGAGTTTGGCAGCTCAGAGAACTCAGAGGAATCAAGTTCTGCTGTTTTGGCCATCTCTCTAATAACGGGGAATTTGTCAGAGAGGACTCTCAGCGTCGCAAATCCAGCATCGGTTGTCTGGTCAATAGTCATTCAAATTTCCTTGTCGAGAAGGTATCAAACCCAACGTCCCTAGCGACACTAGAAGTGTACGCCAAATAACACAAAGGATAAACACCGTGGAAAACGTCCAAGACAGTGCAATCTCAAATGCAATTCAATGGTTGTGTTCTCCTCGCGGCGGTAACAATTTTTACGGCCGCGTGATGAACGGAGTTCGCCGAATTCACCTCCCCGGACTCAACTCTGTGGGCGTTAACATCGACGACGCTGGTCACTTTTTCCTGGCATATGACCTCGCGTGGTTTGAGACCCGCAGCGTTGAAGAACAGTTGTACATCATTCAACACGAAGCCTGTCATTTGATTCTTCGTCATATAGAACGCGTCACGCATATGTATAAAAAATTGTCCTGCGGTGCAACACTTGAGAATCGATTCAACCTCAGAATTATCAACATTGCAATGGACGCAGCGATTAATGGAGGACTCCTAAAGAAAGAGATGGACGCACTTGGCGCGGAACAACCATTCGTTGACCCCGCAAGAGATTTTCAGTTTCCTAACAATTTGACCTTCGACGAGTATTTAGCACTGCTCATCGAAAAAGCTGAAGTCATTTCGATAGCCAGTATAGCCTGCTTAAGCGAGGGAAAAGGAAAAAACGAAGGAGGCGCCCCCACAGAGGGTGAATCAACTGAACAAAACGAAGGAGGCGCCCCCACAGAGGGTGAATCAACTGAACAAAACGATAAGGATTTTGAGAGTGAGGGCAAGAGCCAAAATAATGAGGATTACAGCAAAAATGAGGAGCAACCAGTCGATGACAGTAAGAGAGAGGAGTTTCCTAAACATGTCTGCGACTACTCCAAACAGCTAGGCCAAAAGACCGAAGCTGAGCTCGAACGTATGGAAACAGAAATGAAAAAGACGGTGATAGATATCGTCAAAAAAGCTTATGAACAAACCATGCGTCGCCGAGGAACTATACCATCTGGTGTAAAACAGATTGTGGATGCACTCCTTCAAGAGCCTCAAGTTCCGTGGGAGCATATATTCCGTAACATGCTCAGGTCTTCTATCGCGGCAAAGATGGTCGAGAGCGCTCTCATTCCTAATTACGCCCTACTTCCTGTTATGTGTAAAGGGATACTGCCTTATCCCGGAATGCAAAATGACTTGTCATTTAATATTTCGGTGCACATAGATACGTCGGGGTCTATCTCAGACCAAGACTTCATAACGTTCATGACTGAAGTCGCCGGAATTATAAAATCTGTATCTGGTATCAAGATGCACCTACTAATGTTTGACGCCGTTATCCAGTACGAAGAATTTCTTTCTGTCGCAGACGTAGACCAAGTACACCGTCAATTAAAGACCTACGGTACCAACACATTTGATAGATACGGGCGTGGAGGAACAGATTTCTGCCCTTCGTTTAAACGGATGGTAGGCGCTGAAGAATACCGAGATAGGTCAGAATCCTGTGGCGGAAACTTCGAGGAGCATCGCATGTTCAAACCAGACCTCATGGTGTTCTTAACTGACGGTTGCTCCGCTGTTAAGGAGGAACAGGGAGGTCCAATTCCCAGATACAAACCTGAATGTCCCGTCATCTGGGTAATCTGTGGCGGTTCTAACGGCACAGTCGATGACGCTATGGGGCAACTTGTAGTAGTGCTGAATGACTAGGAGGACACATGCACGACATTTACGCAGTAAAAATCAGAAACGTGACCCAAGCTGCAGTAGGAAAGTCTAAACTGCGGGCGAGTTATTTTCCGTACGAGCGCTTTTATATCTTTCACGAAGACGATACAGATACTATTAATCGTATGTTCCACGTATACCTACTACACCGCCTATCAAACCCCACTTTACAAGCTTGTTTAAACCACAATATTGACCTATGCCAGATTGTAACCTTAGGTGCTGTAATCAAAGAAAAGGTATCAACGGTTAAAGAATACACAAATTCACAAAGTCATATCCCTTGGCACATCAAAGATTTAGACCACCGAGTACTCGTGGTTCCTTCTTTCTCGAGAAAATTAAAACCAAGCGTAAGCACTAAAGAAGACGCCTCCGTGGTTGGGTACGTTAAATCCCGGTATGCAGCAACTCCCATAGTAGCAATTATCGGTGAATTACCTGACCTAATAGTCAACAAAGAAAATCTACAACATCCATGTCAATTTTGTGAGCAATTCTTTGTAGGATTTCAAGAAGGTAAGTGTGAATTTGGCGGGGTAGTATGCCGTAAGGACTGCAAAATATTCCTGCCAGAAAAGAGGTTGGAAATCAGCCTAGGAGAAAATCTATGGCACATGGATTCGACACAACAAGTCTAGTTAAGTTCCAAATAAACCCAAAACTATATGCGGATACAAGACTCGCATTTATTATCGATGACTTCACTCTGTCTAACAAGCTGCGCACTCCCTGCAAAACAATGTGGTGGGCTATCATCCACAGAAAAAGATTGTACAGCGTATTCCAGATACCAAAAGCTACAGGAGGTGTACGGGAAATACGAGCGCCTAGTCCGTATCTAAAACGTCTTCAATATCGTCTGTACTCAAACATCTTACGTCCACTCCACAACGACATGGGGAATCACGTTACGGCGTATAGAAAAGGTATGGGCACAAAGCTAGCTGTGACGCAGCACATTTACGCCTGTCCCATCTGTGATTCCGCTCCTGAAGGAGAATCAGCTAAAAGCCACCCCTGCCCACGCATGGGAACGTTCATCAAGATGGACCTGAAAGACTTCTTCCATACCACGCGTAAGTGGTGGATTGAAGACTACCTGATATCGGCAGGATACAGCCCCTACGTGGCTGACTTGATGGCCGTAATCATGACTGTCCCTGGACTCCCTCACCCAAAAGACACCACAAAAACCATAACAGGCGTCCCACAAGGTAGTCCAACTTCTGGGGCAATTTGCAACCTCGTGGCAGCACAACGTTTGGACCCAAAGATTATCGAGTTCTTAGACCAGTTAAACACCACGTACAAACTAGAAGGAGAATGGGTATGGAGGTATACCCGGTACGCGGACGACTTAGCTATAACTTGTGGACGCAACGTCCCTAAGAACGCAATCGATGCTACGCTCAACAGTCTTAAACGCGTCATACGTGAAGCTGGTTATCTGCTTAATAAGAAAAAGACAAAGATTAAAAAGCGCAAACAACGCAAGCAACTTCTAGGGTTAGTGTTTAACCAAAAGCCCAACATACTCAGACGCGATTACCTAAATCTCCGGGCAACCGTTTACAACTGCGTCAGCTATGGCTTTGAATCACAAGCTATTCGGGCCGGATATGATAACCCAGGTAGGTTCGCGTCATGGCTAACTGGAAAGATTAACTATGTGAAACACATACACCCATCACACGGATTAAAGCTGGCTGCAGTATTAGACCAAGCTATAGAGGTACACAAACCAGATTGGAAGGATACCCCGCATGTCCCCGATTGAACTAACAAAGATATGCACTGCGTACTGCAGTGAACTACATGTCAAAAAGGATTTCGAAACTTGGGATAAAAACCCAATTCCATACTCAGAACATGAGTCGCTAAAAGTACTCAGTTTGCTCTTCTCTACTTACCCAAAAAATGTCCCTGAACCTGAGGTTTATACCGTAGAAGATATGGTTAACCTCGCCAATGACCCTACGCTGATTGACTTGTATGAAGAACCATTCTGCATACTAAACCTCTACCACCTAAATCGCCCCGCGCTCTACGTAACCCCTCATGCAGGATGCGACCTAGATAGTTACTTAGAGCAACCTTCCGAGATGGATAACACCACGGTGGTCATACGTGCACATGGTGAGGTAAAAGTATTAGACCTTAAAGAGGTTATAGCTAAGTGTGCCCTGCCAGATAAATACGTCTATGGGTGTATAAAATGCCTAGGCACACAGGTACCCATAGATGGCGCGTGTCCAATACGACATGCCCTAGGAGCCAATAACCCATACTACATACAGGAAGCAACTTCTTACTCAGGTAGTACACTGCATTTACACGACTTCAGGAGAGTTAAAACATACGGGCGTTACCAGAGCCCCTTCAAGTCCAAACGAACCCAGATAGCCGGGCATTTATACGTCTCTCCTGTGATGTTCTATGAGGATACCTCGCAGAAGTATAAGAGGCGTGATGTAGCATTCACGGGGCTACGCAGCATTGGCTCAGATAACATCAACTTTGACATGTACGAAGAACACCTTGAACGTAGGACGGAAGCGGCAGACACACGTAAAAAATACTTCACTAACGCAAAAACACACTGCCCAAACTGCTCCGTACAAGAAACCTGCCACCGTAGATTCGCGCACAAAAAGAAGTTCTGCACAGAACCATTACCGCCAAGTAAGGAAATTGATGCCTACTTTATGCAACAAGAAAATAGCGTTTCCAAGCCGTTACTTGTGGACATCCTTCTTGCTAGTGGACGTCAGATAGTCACAAATCCTTCCTCAGGCAGAAAAGTGGACGCTTATGTAGGGGTCCATAACAACTACACGGGGATGGGTTACCGGGTAATGTCGCGTACTAAAGGTAATATATTGTGTTACGGTACTACGCTTGAAGAGTGGGAAAAGTTCAAGAAAGATAACGAGATAGACGTTACCTACTCAGATATGGCACGAAAAGAACTCACAGAACGCCTGAACAACCCTGCCGCTTTTGCCAAGCTTCTCGCTTGCGCATCTATCAGAGAATCCCCCCGAATGACGTCAGCATTTCACTCCACGACATACGACAAAGCGTACATAGAAGCTATCTACGGTAAATTCGTGCTTAAATTCCGTTACCCAAGCAAACGGGGTATATGCCCCTGGTCATATGAGATAGCTGACTGGGACGACCTGTTTGCACACTACGGAAGAATACCAGGATTTCGTTAAGCTGGGACAGGAACGAAGGAAGGGCAGATAAGGACAGCAGTCGCTAAGGCCGCGTCCTGTGCTGTCTGGGCCGAAGCAAGCGTAGCTTCGGCCTCTTTTTTGCTTATAGTAGCCGACGATACAGCGTTGTTCTTTATGACTAACTGCGCCTGCGACTGAGCTAGGTTAGTTGTGAGGTAAGTGTAACTGTTATTAAGCTCCGTATCTAGTTGCCCGATAACAGGTTCTTTACCGCTCTGTGTGAATAAAACGGTATCTTGCGCGTTAATGTACGACAGATACAAAGGATAAGATTCGTCAGTTGACGGAACTTCTGTAGTTAACAACTGTCGGACAAATACTTGGTAGGTATTTGTAGCAGCAGCAAAACCAGAAGAACCATTAATTGTCCCGACTGCAGCCTTGAATTGAGCCCAGAACTCGCGTGCTCTAGTTATATACTCAAGCTGCGTTTTATACGCAGTAACTACTTCTGCTTGAAGAGCAGCCAGCGTACGGGACGTACTTAGTGCTAGTTCCGCCGCAACAAGCGCAGTTTCCGCCTCTTGTGTAGTCGTACGCGCAGCATAGTATGCGTCCTGTAGCTGCACCTCATAAGTGGCGTCAGCTGTTGGGTGGTAATACGTAGTATCACCACTGAACGTTGTGTCAAAGTCGTACCACGCCTTTACACCGTCATTTATGCGGGACTTTACGGCGTCTTTAGCTTGGACAGCTGTGTTCAAATCATTGTACTTTCTGACTAATGCGCTAGTCAGGTAATACGTATTTCCAGCAGCTATAGATGTGTTACGCCCTATTGGAATGTTCTCCAAATCATAAGGCGTAGCTACCCGAACAAACACATCCTGTGTGGGGTCTACCAAATCCGTGGCTTGGTGCACAAACAGATTAGGGTGTGGAAGTTCTCCCAGGTCAGTCACAGACGCGGTAATCACGTACTGAAACGTCCCATCGGCGAGCGCCGTTGTGCTGTTTTGGTATTCAACTCTTGTAAGTGTTGTCATTTATGCGCTCGTATACACGGTAACCGTCGTACCTGCAAAGGTATCGGCGTAGGTGGCATAATCCTCAATTAACTCCTGGATACGCGACTTGTTGTACGAAGAAAACTCTAAAGCTAGGTCCAAAGTTTCCCAATCCTTCGTAACAGTAGCCAAGCGATAATTATCGTCTCCAGCCGTCTCAGCTGCCGATTTGGACAAACAAGAAATATTCTCTATGTCGAACACGGTGGCCACATGCCCATAAGATTCGTCTTCCGTGTTGTACACAAAAACACTGGCAGAAATATGTGTGGCTGCCGAGGTATCCTGCTTTACCCTGTAAAGATTTGCACCAGTCACAGACCGAACTTCTGTAAGGGTTAGGTTAACGGTCACTCGAACACCTCCGTTGATGGGGTCTCGAAGTCAGTCCCAGCGGTGTTAGCATCGTCAACTAAGCTTTGGAACTCTGCCTGCAAAGACTCGTACTTGTTCATCGCCGTTTCGACATTTTCATACACGGTAACATCGCGCTTCACTCTGTAGTACATATACGCTACGTCAACGTTAGCAGGGTAACGCCCCATAATAATTGGGTATATTCCTCTAGCTACCAAGTTAACCGTGTCTCTGTTGACTTCAAAATCAAGGTTACCAGAAAATCCGCTAGCAAATTCTCCATTAACCAACAAAGAAGTGTCAACTTTAACCGACCCACCAGCAGGAGCATTAGTTACGTCTGTAACTGTCAGACTTATAGGTAAGGTTGGTGCGTCACCAGCAACTTCCCACGAGTACGGTATACTGTAAAAAGTAATTATATCCCCAACAGCCAACACATTGAAGTACCCGTCGTAAGTCAAATAATCTAGTTTTATAGCCTCAGAATCAGCAGTAGGAAAATTATACAAGTCAATAAGTGTCATAGCGCGCACAACACCACTCGCGCCTTCAGCAGCCACCATAATACTATCCTCAAAAGAGGATGGGTCCGTGTCAGGAGAAGGTAACACAGTAGTCCCCACATAGTAGCCATCTCGAGTCACACGACGGTCGAAAGACACGGTTACTTTTGACATTGTTTATTTCCTCTCAAGAGCTGTAAAATTGTAGGGCATGCTCCAAGATACGTCAACGCTGTGGATTGGAATAGACCCCGCAGCAACGAGCACCGGACTCGCATTTATCCACCACGATAGACTCTCAGTTGTTCGCGTACAGCCTCGTGACTTGCGGGGGTCAGCCAGACTTGCGTTTTTAAGAAATAAGTTCAACGACGCCTTTGAACGCAATAAACAACAGGTCATATACGCGTGCATAGAAGGTCCGGCTATTAGTGCCTGTAACCGAGCTGACACATTAGGTCAGGTGCGTGGAATTTTCTTACTGGCTTTAGAAGATGTAGGCGCTACAATCACAGTCGTCTCTCCAACAACGCTTAAGAAGTTTGCAACAAAGTGCGGAAACGCTTCTAAAGAAGGAATGATTAAAGCGGCGTATGTTAAGTGGGGCCGTTACTTACAAAACGATGAAGCAGATGCCGCGTGGTTAGCGCAGTTAGCGTTCTCTTTAAGCACAAATACCGTGGACACTCGTGCACAACTTGAAGTACTCTCTGGTATAAGGTCACCCAAAACCAAACCGATAATTCGGTTTAAAGTCAAAACAAACGTCTGAAGAGGGAGAACGTGTATGCCTTTGACGCTGACCAATCGTGTGTTCTCAACTGCGGGCTCGCATCCGTTCGACATGGTGAAGTGGGAAAAAACTTCAGTAAAGATTACGGACGAAAACGGAAACATTCTGTATGAACTAAACGACGCTGAGTTCCCTGCTACCTGGTCTAAGACCGCACGGAAGATTACTGCCAACAAATACTTCAGAGAATCAAGAGACTCAAAAGAAAAAGAAACTAGCCTCAAAGAAACTATTAGTCGGGTCGTCAACTTCATTACAACGCAAGCATTGGAATACCGCTACTTCGAGCCCAACAGCGAAAGCATCCTAATTTACGAAAGCGAGCTCGTACATATCCTGCTCCACCAGATGGCGTCCTTCAACAGCCCTGTATGGTTTAATGCTGGCGTCCCCGGCGTCGACAAGCCCCTTCTCAGCGCTTGCTTCATCAACAAGGTCGAAGACAACATGGACAGCATCCTCGACCTCGCCAAGACTGAGGGGCTCATCTTTAAAGAGGGTGCAGGTTCCGGCGTAAATTTCAGCAACCTCAGAGCTTCTACAGAGCGCATCCGTGGAGGAGGTACCGCCTCTGGCCCTGTGAGTTTCATGCAGGGCTACGATGCCTTCGCCAACGTCATTATGTCTGGGGGCCGTACGCGCCGTTCCGCTCGTATGTGTATTTTGAACGCAGACCACCCTGACATCGAGAAGTTCATCGCCTGTAAGAACGAGCAAGAGATGATTGTTGAGCGGCTCATCAAAGGCGGTATGTCCGCAAAGTTCAACGACCTAGAGGGCGCTTACTCGTGGGCCAAGCATCAAACGGGCAACAATAGCGTCCGCGCAACCAATGAGTTTATGGAGCGCGTTCGGCAGCACATGTACTACGGTAAAGAGGAGAAGTGGAACCTTACCAACCGTGCAGACGGTAGCGTTGCGCGCACCGTGGATGTCGGCGAGCTCTTCACTAAGATTGCTGAGTGCGCTCATGCTTGTGGAGACCCAGCGCTGCAGTTTCATGATACCGTAAATAACTTCAACACTTGCGCGAGTGACTTCGTAATATCGTGTACTAATCCGTGTGCCGAATTTTCGTGGTGCGATAATTCAGCTTGCAATTTATCTAGCATAAACCTCGTTAAGTTCATGCGCGATGACAACACCTTCGATACGAAGATGTTCAAGCATGTCGTAAGAATGCTCATCATTGCGCAAGACATCATCGTAGAAGCTGCCAGCTACCCTACAAAAGACATCGAGACAAACAGTATTAAGTACCGGCCACTCGGTCTCGGATATGCCAACCTTGGTGGGTTATTGCTACGTTGGGGAATCCCCTACGACAGTGACAAAGGGCGTGAGATTGCAGCGTCTATTACAAGCCTTATGACTGCGCAAGCATATACCACAAGTGCAGAGGTTGCGTCGGTTAAAGGTACCTTTAGTGCATACGAATATAACAAAGTCAGTATGGAAGACGTCCTGAACAAGCACCGGGCTTTCACCAAAAAGATTCCAGAGTCACACTTGCAGCTCATAGCTTATAAGGCTTGGGGGGAAGCTATCGCTGCTGGCTTTGGGCGTAAGAAAGAAGAAGGTTCTGGCTATCGTAATGCACAAGTTACGTTACTTGCACCCTGCGGCACCATAGGTCTGAAAATGGACTGCGACACCACGGGCGTAGAGCCTGCCATGGGTCTTGTTACCTATAAGGACATGGTTGGTGGTGGGACAATGAAAATCACAGTGGATGCTGTGCCTGAAGCTCTCCTGGCTCTTGGGTACTCCACTCTGGTCATCCCCAAAATCCTCCAGTACATCAGTGACAATGGCTACGCTGAAGGTTGCCCGGAGCTTAAGGAAGAACATCTCCCCGTGTTCGACTGTGCATTCGTCGCAAAGACCAGGATGATATCCGTCGAAGGCCACATCAATATGGTGGCAGCTGTTCAACCTTTTCTGTCAGGTGCCGTATCCAAAACCTTCAACATGCCCAAGTCAGCAACAGTAGACGACGTCAAACGCGCCTACATGATGGCCTGGGAGCGCGGCCTGAAGGGCGTGGCCATCTACCGGCAAGGTTCCAAGTTCAGCGAGCCTATGCGCGCCCGAGAAGTCTTAGCTGCTGTCGAAGAGAAGAAGTCAGTTGTCCCCGTCCGCAGAGAACTCCCAACAACAGTAGTTGGTATTCGTCACTCTTTTAATGTGGGCGCCCACAAGATTTACTTACACTGCGACTTGGACCCTGAAACAGGAAACGTAGCCGAGATTTTTATACGTGCTGGTGGCTTTGGTTCTACTGTTGGTGGTCTTCTCGACACTTACGCTACGTTGTTTTCTAAGGCTCTTCAATACGGTATCCCCCTCGACGTATGCCTGAAGCACATGGAAGGTTCCAACTTCCCACCGGCAGGTGTCACGTCAAACCCCCACATCCCAATGGTGAAGTCCATCATGGACTACATTGCCAGGTGGATGGACAAAGAATTCATCTCAAAGAAAGTAGCCCCAACTACGCTCGTACACCCAGACTCTGAAAACGGTGTCACATACTCCCCGGTCTCTGACGACTCCATTTCCAATCTAGGAGAAGACACTTGCCCTCGCTGCGGACACCTTATGGTTAGGACAGGCTCTTGTACCTTGTGCAAGAACTGCTCACACAACTCAGGCGTCTGTGGCTGACATTACCCCGTAAATAGGAGAACGCCATGCTCGCGAACACTGCTCAGTTTATTGCCGAACTCGTTGCGAATGATAAGCAAAACTTCACAACGGAGGCACAAGCTGCAGCAGCGTTCGCGAAAGCGTTCTCCTGTTATTTTGGTAATGTAACTACGCCTCCTCTTTTGCTTCCAGACATACCACCGGGGTCAGGCACTACTGGGAGTAATATAAATCCTGTGGCAGTAAAAGCCTTAGCTGCAGGATTGCTACTTGCGTTTAAAGGCAAAGACCCTGTAACGGTAAGTACAGGAATACATACAGCTATTGCCGTGAACTACCTGTTAAATAACGCACCTGTATTGTTTGCCGGAGCAACGCTAGTCACGGCCGTTACGCCGCTAGCTGCAACTTTGATTCCGGCTATGAGTGTCGTGCAGAGTAACTCAGCTGCCGCCAAGACTATCTTGGCAAACATTTTACTTACTTGGTTGGGAACGATTACCGTAACGGTGGGGTCGGCCGTAATCCCTCTGACCTAGTAGATGCCGCCGGGGTTGTAGCGGTCCCAGAAGAAACCGAGATTTGTGATAGTTAAAGACGCAGTATCTCCTGCTCCAAACCCAGTAGTCACAAATTGCACTGTTATGTCGCCCAAACCATTCGCAATGGTTCTCTGCAGCGGATATATAACTGTTTGAGCTAAGTTAGTCGTTCCTCCGGCAACCTCAGTTGTGTCTTTACTGAATGCCCATAGTGGAAATGTAGCATATTCATTTGTAGTCTCAGTAACAACATAAAGACTATCAGTGTAGTCAGAAGGCCTATACGATATAGGAGGAGCAAAAATACTAGTAGAAAGGCCATCTTCGTCTACGAGAACAGCATTACTATGTAACAAAGCCACGTTTAAAGTACTAGTACTAGCCCTGTACTGAGTAAAATAAACACCCAACAACGCCGCGCCGCTTATATTAGTGGGCACACCAGGGAGTCTATCCGCAACTGTAGTTGAGTCGTTAGTTGAATAACGTTGTGCTTTACTTATATTTATCCCATTAACTGACAATGACACACAAATATGCTGCAAAAAAAGACCCCAAGTACCATCTGGATAAGAACCATTTTTCGCTTGATGGTACACATGAAGCCCTCCACCTAAGTGCGTCATACCCGCAAAACGTATCTTATTGGAATAAGGAACAGTAGCGTCATAGTCATAGCACCAAACAATGTCTACTAAGGTATAATCGTAACAATGAAACGACGATTCAACATCATCCTGTGGAATCAAGTACCCATTATACCCAATTAAATCAGTGTGCAGACCCATATCAGGAAGATTCCCAACACGGAATACACCATCAGACCGTAACCATACCCCGTACCACTTACAGTATTCAGTTGCAGCAGGGTAAAAAACACTGTTTGCCAAATCTGTTCTGTGTCCACCTGAACCAGCTGCAACAGATACGTCAGTTAAAACTACCATGTTGCCGTCTACTATAGGAGCAACCGTGACCAAATTTCCGCCAACATACGCTCGACCAGGAGTCAATGTTATCGTATTAGCAGCAAATTGACCCGCTGTGGCAGCAGGAACTACTTTAAGGCCATCAATTACTCTATTTATCTTCCCGGTATGTGAGCCGTATATAATAGCACTTGAATACTTAGGCTTCGCATGAATAGAAACCTTGTAAGTTTCTCCAGCTATATTAGCGTCAGTATGTGGCTCTATTTCCAACGAAACAGTGTCTACGGTGATTTTAGTCGTTGCCGTCAAGATAATTTCAGCAAAAGCAGCCGTAAAATCACTACCAACACCCCACAAGTACCAGGAGTCATCTGTAGAACCAAAACCTGAGGTGCCACAATCCATATAAGTAGAGGTAGGGAACAACGGATATTCAGTGTTAGCTGTTGCGTTATACCTTCGGAAGGTACCGCGTACATTGTTGTTAGAAAGATAAGCCGACAATGACCCAGCAGACTCAAAAGTAATTACAATATTTCCCGTGCCAGTTGCCGGTGTATGTATCTTAAGACTACCGTTATAAGATATATAACCACCTTGCAGAGTTATATACGTGTACTCATGCGCGGTATAAACCATGTATCTCGAAATAGTCTGCCACCCAACTTGGGCATCACCAGGTCTGGGCGTACCGCTGGTCCCTGACCGCCATAAAAGTTTGCCCGCAGCGGTAGTTACTGTTTCAGTACAAAACAGCGTATTTCCAAGTAACCACTGAGCAGTAATAGCTTCGTTAACGTCAAGGGACGCTTTCTCGTTTACGACTAGCTGCAAATCCTCAAGGGCCGTCTGTAGCGTTCCAGCTGCCAGGGATACCGTATCCGCTGAAGCAGCAGGAGCATGCGCAGTGTGCGCCGCAACACCAATTTTTAGTGAACCAGACGAACCTAGAGTGGTCGTGCCGAGTGTATAGTTTGTGTAACCACTAGAGCCAAAATACACAAACCCGTCGAGTTCGTCACCACGAACAATGGTACCATCGATAAAGATGAGGTCGTCACCTACACGCTTACAGAGAGGAATAGAAAGAGGGATACGCTCCGGATAAGTCGACGACACAAACAGCTGACCGGCAGTCACCTCGGTATTCGGGGACCCCGGAGTAACAGTACTCGACGAAGGTGTCGCTTGTCTGCGGCCACCTTTCGTTATAGGGCTAGCTGGGTCAACAGAGTACTCGTACCAAATACCAACCGTATCGCCGTCAGTAAACACCGTAGTTGAGTCAGCAAAAAACGCTGCTATCTGCGCCTGCGTCAGATAGTGCATCTCCCTGTCTTGAGTAGCCAAGAAGGTGTACTCGGCGGTAAACGTGCTAACAATGTCGTTATACTCTATGGTGTCCCCGGTAGAGCCACCAATAAGCGCGACCTCAAACCCATACGACGTATAACCGCTAGCCGGAAGAGCAGCCAAAATATTGGCGTAAGTCGTAGTGTTATTGTCTGCAATAGTTATGTGAAGTATGTGTTGGGGATTTCCTTCACAAACAGCCAAACAATTATTAGCTCCAAGCCCACCTGACGCAGCTTCACTCCAAACTATCTGCTGACGAGAACCACCTTCGTAACCATACCGAGAAGTGGTGAACGTGATGTACCCAGCTCCAGGAGCGCCGAGTATATACGTGATGGTCGCTTTCTTGTCTGTCTTAGGAGACATAATAGGCTGGATAACAATTTCCGTAGTCGGCGCCACAAGGCTAAATATTCCAGTGGAATGATTCCAAGTTACCTTAGGCTGAGAATGCCCCGAGCCCAAGCCTGCACTATCACCCGCTGTGATAATCCACTGCGTATTCATATCCCGGTAGTAAATCAAGTCTTCAACATCAGTGCGCAGCACTTCTGTACGGCCTCTAATATTCTCGAGCGGCCGGTTAAGAATAGCCGCTTTTACTTTTTCACCGGCTACGTAAGGGAGAATGGCTGCCGTGGCCGCACGCTCGCCAGTATCACCACCACTGATATCTTCGAAATGAATATTCTGGTCAGCCATTTTTATCTCCCTCGCTTATCAGGCGGAAACTGTCATACCTAAAGTCCACTCGTACACAACACGCATTGTTGCGCCTTTAGTAAACTCTGGATAGGTTTGGCGTGCGTACATGCGCCGGTTCGGGATTGTTTCCCACGTAGTATAAATGCTCAAAGGAGTAAGCCCGTCAGCTTCACCTCGTGTAAAAAGTCCTGCTTCTGCAAAGACAGTTCCAGTCTCTGTACCAGCAGGCACCTCGGCGATAATTTGGATTTCAAAATTACTGTCAACCTTGGCGCGCTCGCCTGGGACCGCAAGACGCACCGTTGTAGCTGGGTCAAACAAAACGGTTTGCGCTGCCGCTGCTGGAATAGCGCTAGACCCCACACTCAACGACCAAATCTGATTCCACTCAGGATTAGCTTGAGGAGAAGTCCCTGATGGCAACTGGGCTAACAAATCCAGAACAACAATACGCCCATGATTGGTAATTTGATTGCGCTTCTGGACATGATAGACGCGCTTGCCAGTCGTAACATCGTAGGCGCTGACTGACAGCTTTCCGTACAGCTTTCCACTATTTTGAATCTTCATTTTTTTCCTCAGGTATAAACGTAGGGCGTCCCTGCGGGATAGTTCGCGTCTATCTTTATCTCTAACGCGCGCTCAACCATCTCTTCCCGTTCATACGGCGCAGCGATTGTAGCGCGTACGTACCCTGGCTGCAAACCGTCAATCATTAACGGCGTAAATCCCAAAGTGGTGTCAGGTGTTCCCGACAATTCGTTGTAAATCACAACTGTCCGCGCCGTAAACGTAATATCCCCAGCAGAATCCCAAGTTGTAAGCGGTGTCACTAACCCGTGGGTCAAAGACTCAGGGTCAAGGTCGATAGTGTAATCAGCTCCTTCAAGAACAACTATACCAGAAATCGTAGCATGAATCGTATGGTTAACAATCCACTCACCGGCTGTAACGGCCAAAGTAAACGGCACAGCAGGTGGGGAGGTTATACCCTGGGAAACTTCGTCGTAAAACTTGTAACGATAATAGTCACCCATACTGTATGCCTGGTCCATCTTCAGGTCACAGTCAGCTATCTGGATGCTGTCTAAGACAAAATCATAACCAAATTCAGTGTGCAAGATATCTGAGAGCGTTAAGTTGTCGATAAACACATCCCCAGTCTCTACGTAGGGATACGTGTACGAGGGCTTCACAATTAACACGAGGTTTGCGATATCATCTCTAAACTGAGTAGTGAGCTCAACCTCGGAAGAGATGTCCACAAAGAACATGTGGAACTTTAGAAACTGGTCCATGATACAGAAGGCCGCACCATGCCGGTACGTATCTACCTCAGTGGCGCCTAAGCCATTCGTGGGCGCGACAACAATCCCCTGGTCATCAGCATCCATGTATATGCCAGGGTCGTCGATACAAGCGTCATCTTCTGGGTCAAGAATATTTTTGTACAACATCGTCGTAGCAAAACGACGGTCAGCCGTCGTATTAGGCCACAGAATACCTGGTATATATTTGTCGTGCCACCACTGGGGGTCTTCTATGTAGTCAGTAACCTGGAACGCCGTCGTGAGAATCTCAAAAGCTTCAAAAGTCAGCTTTCCGTAGTTAGACGGGTCCAACAAATCTGTTCGCATAGGCACGTTTAGCGGGTATTTGTAAAAACGTACGGTACTACTGGACGTAGTTGTCGTAACGGTCTGTTGATACGTCCAAGACAACGTCCAATCCATACCAATCTCATCTACAACAGGATACTCTGCCTCAATCTCCAGCGTGTTGATATCGACAACCTGAATGATTTTGAACTTGCCTTTATTAGCTTCATTCCCTGAAGAATCAATAACCAACCACGCACCAAGGTCATCAGCTGTAAATGACGCCGACACTGAAGAGAACAAATATTGGTCGCCGGAAACAAACACTCCGTCGGTCCCAGAGTCGTTAACGCCGCTGTCATAGTTTGAGAGTATCTCACCGTCAGCAGTTATAACCGGATAACCTGCCGCCACATTAAGAGCAGCTTCCACTATGTAGAGTTTTGGGCCAGACACATAGAGGTACATAATTCCACGCAAAAAAGACTTATAAGTCTCAGACGACGCGGAGAAACGATTCAACATAGACCCGTAATTGTTGTACAGCGTATAGCGGTCTACCATAACCTCAGGAACCCAAAGACTAAGTTCCCGTACGTTGTTAAACGTCATTTCGTTGATTTTTCCACCCGCCGACAACAACACCGTCTTCTTGAAATGAAACTTACAAACGGGGCTTGGGTCTGATAACCACCCACCAACTGTTGTAGGCGTCACAATACCCCGGTAGTAATCAACCTTGTAGTCAGCATTGAGCTCACTAGGAGTACTAGTTACAGGAGACCCATCAAACCTAACGGCATAAACCTCTATAGACCCATACACAATATTCTGCTCCCCCAGCACAGAAGGGGCGTCATGTGCGATAGACATCGCCGAAACATGGTCAGGAGTAGGGTCTCTAATTACGGAGTAAACTAGGGGAGACTGGTATTGCAAGGGAAAGGGCGTATTGTAGTTCCCAATTATTTTTTCTTTGTCGAAATAGTCAATTTCATAGATTTCGTCTTGGGCGTCAAAATAAACAGCTTTGTAATGCCGCCACTTCAAATCCGCAGCTGACGTAGCTGTTGGCAGGTTGAACGTGGCGTCTAGATACGCAACTTTTGGGTCCGTGTCGTGCAAATCACTGATGAGATAATAGCCTACGTAGCCAGCAGTGCCTGATTCATAAACTTCAATGATATCGCCAACATGCGTGTCGTCAAAAGTCTCTGCGGCTGCAACTAGGCCAGTATAACCCGTAGTTGTAATCTGTCCGCCAGCCCCTTCTTGGATTAACACACCTCTATAAGCCAAGAGGTTTAACGTGTCACCCTTCTCAACATCTGTAAGGTCTTTCCAACTAGAACCCACACTAAGAGCTGCGTCAGTAAGATTATTTCCTACTTGAATCTCTGTCATACGCCACGCGACGCCCGATAACGGAGACATCATCCCCGTGTTAGGGTCTAAGACTTCATTAAAAATATCGCGCTTGAAATAAATAAAACCATCAGCGTCCTTGAGCTCGAAATCGATATCCTTCTCAAAAGTCACAGAGGGGTTAAAGATGGAATTCTGCATGAGCACCAAAGACACAGCCGTCCCTGGCATATCATACTTATAACGGTCTTCTGTGTCGTAAGCACTCTCCACAAAATTCAAGTCACGCTCTTGGATTAAAAAGAGCTTCCAATACTCTTTGTTAAATACAGGCGTATCACTTATTCCAGTGCTTAACACGGAGCCTAAAAGGTCCAGGTAAACCTGGCCTAAGTACTGCTCTGAAGCACGGTAGAAAGCATGTAGGTCTTGGGTATCCCGAAAAAAACGCTGCCAAAAGCCCGACAGACCATCAAACAATGACGACGCATAATCATCAATTTCAAACGGCTGCGGCATGTTAACTCCTCAACGAAATCTGAATGAGGTCAGCACGGCTCTTGTATGTGACTGTACGGTCCGAAATGCCTGCGTAGGCATATAACTCATCTAAGTCCGTACCTGTAGTAATGGACGTAATACCCCGGTTTATTAATTCTTGTGGGACTACAATCTCAGCTGAGTTCGTAATAGATACCCCGTTAGTATCTGTTATACGAATCGACACAATATCTGACGTAGCAAACTGAATTACTTGGCCATCAGGCAGATGCAGGTCGTACGTTATATTGAATGGAAACACTGTTCCAATCTGGGAATAGTTTGTACGAAGGTCCGTCATCAAATCTGACATATCCAAGTAGTCATTCATGTCGAACGCATTAATATAGTCGGCAATACGCTGCGAAATAGCCTCGAAAGAAGCTGTAGGTGTGACCGTTGTCTTGTAGCGAACCTCGATATCAGCCCCAATCCAAACCGGGTGGCGTGACCTTATAAGATGGTTCGCAGCCAACACTCGGTCAGAAATGTTTCTCGCGTAGTTATGAATAGCTGGGAAGGCCGGAAGCGTCTTGTAACGTACGCGAAGATTCTTGCCGTCAAAAATCGTGGTGTTGTCATAGTATCCAACGTTAATAGCGACTACAGCTTCAGCTGATTGACTCTTCTCTGGGTTAAGAACAACCACTTGGTATTCAGAAGTCCCAATAACTGAACCAATCACTGGCGCCATGTTGGTTCTATTTGGAAAACGAATAGTCCCCGTTGACGGGTCTTTAAAGGCATCCCCAGACGCAGGGTTGGTAATTTCAACGCTAGTCACATCCAGGATGGGGCGACCTGACAAGAACACATATCCAGGACTGCTCATACGCCGTGATGTACCCGCTGTCATGTAGCTCTTCGTAGGGTCAACGCTTATAGCAGCGGTACGGATGTACGCTGAGCCAAAGTTTATATCCACGAAAGAGGGTGACAGCCATCCAATCGAATACGAGACTTCCCCGCCGTCAATCTCGTCAGAAGCTTGCGTAAACGGCGTAGCTTCACTCACATAGAGCTCGTGGTCAAAGACCGTCTTTACCTGGTAACCTCGTGGACACCCAAGAATTCCAGAGCGAATATAAATCACGTGACCAGGCTGCACACCCAATGAAGTGAACGTGTCCCCGTTATCCACGGTGAGTTCTGGGTCACGGAACACCATGGCTTTGCCGTCAGGACGGGGGAAGGTGTAGCCTACGGTACCATTCTCTTCGTAGGAACCTTCTTGTAGCTCCAGATAGGTGTCGTAGTGACCGCCAATATGGAGTTCAATGTGTGCCGCGACTTCGGTACGCTTGTCGCGCAGCATCTCGGGCTCACCCATGCCAATAGTCAGGGTGCTGAGAATCTCTGGGAACTGCTCTTGAAGAACCGTATCAATGGAGCGGTTGTTCACGAGGTTTCTGACCGTGATGGCATTCTGCGCTCGGGCAATAAAATCAGACGTAGACTCAACGGACGAACCTTCTTTACTACCATCTGTGTGGTCCACATACGACAGGTAAGGAATGCCAGCAGAAGACTCTACCTTCAAAAAGCGCCCGGCTGGAACGTTGTAGTCATCACCTGTTCTAGCAGCACGAAGAGGAACGTCTGCTACGTAATCAACAAGCCGCCCACGCGTGTCATACACCGGGCGCATACTGTCACTTGTTACAACAAAAACGTTGTTGGTCGTGTCTATATAATATGCGAGGTTGGTTGTACGCCAGAACTTTGTATCACTCCTGATAGACACAGTCGCTCTCTGTGCAAAGTGCAACTGCGCCGTTAACCGCGCAAACGTCCCGCTGTTACGCGAGATAAACCAGTTGGACAAAATCTCGTCAGCCATCTGCGACATGTCGGAAGAATCAAGCCCGCTAGATGTGTTCTCGTCAGCAGAAATCTTCTGCAGCGATTGCATAGCCGCGACATGGTTAACTTCTCCGCGCAAGAACGCAAAGATGTGCGCAAAAGCTTGTACGGCTAAGTCGCGAAGGGCGCTACCGGCTTGGAAGCTTCCTTCTGGAACGGCTTCAGTCAGATATTCAGCGAGAAAATTTTCCGCAGAGGTGATGTCTTCTTGGGACAAGATAATGCGCATGGTTTACCTATCGGCCAGCTCTGCGAGCTTCACAGTCAAGTAGTCGCCGTTTTTATTCGACATATCAACCCAGATGCTCAACGCAGACGTCAACGCGTCGTAACTCAACGCCGTTAGTTTAGCATACCCAAGCATCTCTGACTCCGGATAATCACCCTCTTCATCTTGGGCTTCAATCTGTTCGTTAGTAGCGTCTATGGCTAGAACAACAGAGTCTTCAACGTCAGGGTTATTCAGGCTGAGATTAACCCCTACCAATGAAGAAAAAGAAGTCCCTCTATCTCGATGAAGAGGGTCACTACCGAGAGGCGTCATAAACGTCTTTATCCAACGGTTAACGAGAGCTTGAAGTCCCTGAACTTTCAACGCCGAAACAAAACCAAACGTAAAAATCTTGTTGGTTCTGGCGTCTTCAGCTGGAACAGGCTGGAAATGGATATCCATCTAAAATAGCCTCTCGTCATTGTTCGTTGAGGCGTTAGAACCAGGAACACTCAGAGGAATATTAGCCTCCTGTGCAAGAGTCCGTCCCGTACGCTGTCGGTTTACCTGTAAAATACTATCGCTGGCTGCTCTCTTAGCTGCGTTCGCTCTGTAAGCAGCTAAGTCCATATTTGCTTCTACATTGGCCCTATGTGTTCCAGAAATAACAGCAAGGGCTGGGTTATTCGTAAGCATCTGCCCCACACCCATAGCATCAGGTCCAACAGTGCTCACCGCTTCGTTTACCCAACCCAAATAACTTGCGTAGGATTCGTCATTCTTTTGCCAAACATTGTAATTGAGAACAGACGCAGACTGGTCTGACACCTTTGTGAAGAATTTTTCCCAGAACTCAGGAGATGAAAAATGAGGCGAAACATCCACCATAGTTGCCGCAGTACCTTTTATATGCCCACGCATCGTAATGCCCGCAAAGGAAGAGGTCACGTCTTTAGCTGTGGAATAGTTCTGTCCAGCAAGAGCTGGGTACGCATACTGAAGCTTCGCCACTAACGCCGCTAGCGTTGTGTACTGCATCGGAGAGTAATCCCAAAACTGCAACGTGCTCTCACCACCTGGAATCCAAGTAGCGTCAATTGCTGCAGTTAAACTTTGGTCAACATCTAGGTACATAGCCTCTTCAAGAGCAATAGAAATGCACGTAGGGCTAAGAGCGCCTGATGAGTTGTAAACGCTGTTAGCGTCGCCAGTTACGAACAAGTTTCCCTGGCGGTTAATGATGAAATGTGCGCCCGTGTTACCATCTTGTGGGTTGAGCATATTTTGCAACGAAAAAGACAAGCGCTTAGCGTTCGCCATACCTTGCAAAGGAATAGTCTCCGAAGGTATCCAAGCAATAACAATCAACGTGGGTGTTAAATCGTTCTGATAGAACATACGCCCGCCAGGCCGATTCATTGCCCCTTTCCACTTTCCAGAACTCTTAAAGGCGTGCCACGGTTGGCCAAATGATTGCAGTACAATCTGTGTTACATCTCGAGCAGTATCTTTAGTCCACGCTGAATACGACCCTGGTGTAGCAGGAGTATACAGAACCTTAACCCCCGGTGGAAAACCATCCGAAGATAGGTTACGCGCACTGCGCGTTGTAGGTTGCTGCGCGTATGTCCCTTGGTTACTCTGACCCGTAGCTATTGCCAACTGGTGCTCGGCGACTTTACTGAGTAATGCTAGCCAGTCCGAATCAGCTGCAGCTTCCCCTTGGTACGTGTCGTCTGCAGGTGTACTCGACTCCTTAGCAGCTGCCGCGTTGTCTGTTGCCTTCTGAACACGTGCTTGCTGCTGCTGGGGACTCAGGGGCATCAATGTCCGCCTTTTTGAATTCGCTGTAGGTCGTCAATAAACTTACGCTTTTTGTAGCTCAACTGCCCTTGAGTCATACTGTACTTCTTCATAAGTTGGGTATTCGTCATGGACGACTTGCCTTTAAAACCAATGATATCCTCAAACAACGGCTTATCTAACGGAGACAGTCCAAAGTGATAAAAGTCCACAATACCGTCGTCTTCGTTTACATCGTACGTAGCACCTTCAGACTCGACGAGCTCGCGCCGGTCGAACGCACGTTGAAACGTAGTCACCCGCTTTGGTGCCCACCCAAGATGGTCAGCCATCTCGTCAGTAGAGGGGTCGCGCCCTAATTGGTCGTTGAGTGTCATCTTAGCTACATTATACGTGTGATAGTAGAGCTGCTGGTTTTCCGGTATACGCGCCACATTCATGTACGGGTATACGCTGCGGGAGAGCTTACGTAGACGGCTTGCCACGTGCGTACCAATCGTCGCTCCCATGTTGGGATTGTAGCTCTCGAGGGCATCTACAGCCAGCAAGCGCGCCTTTGCCCCTAGGGCTGCTGGGGGCACCGCCTGACCCCACTTATTCACCTCACTCTGAATGAGAGGCTGGAGTTGGTTCAAAAGCTTCTCAAGCGTTGCAGGATTCTTGGTGCGCTTCCAGTCCTGCCAGAGCTCAAGGTCCGTGGTCTGTCGTTGTGAAAGCGCCATGAATAACCTCACGTTTGAAGTTTCTTACCTCTAATTATTTGTCGGTAGCGTCGTAGAACTTTGTCCCAGTTTTTACGCGTATCAGGTATTCCAATGTCAATGTCAGAATTTGTCCAAGACGACGAAGCCATGATGGGTGTCTGGTAATTATCACGCACAGCATAATAATTTATACCTGTGATATTACCAAAAGTAACCGCGTTTATATCCGTAAGAGGGCCTTGAAGAAGTCCATATATACGGCTGTAATACTTCGCGCCTCTTTCAGTGTTAGTAACTTCACCTAAATGAAAATAATTGGAGTTCATAACATCCGATTCTGTGGAAGCTTCTACAACTGTCCCAGCTTTTTTATGCTCTTCTGCTTGATAAGCCAATAATTCTTCAACTGTTTTACCTCCCCGTAGTTGTACAAAATCCTCTATAGTCGCAACGGGTCTGGCCACGTACTTCATAGCCGTGTCGTATGAGGTAAACAATTTCGCATACGAACTTTTTGGATTAACAAACATACCGTCTTCCCACGTCCACGAATCTAAGTTATCTACTTTTTTACCTGCAGCGGTGTATACATCCAACATCTCTTCAAAATCAAAAAACTTTTCTCGGTTATTATCTTTGTTGTTTGGGTAGAATAAAAACCCATACAAAGAATCTACTTCGTATGTTTGAGTATATTTAGCTACTTCTGCTACCGGGTCTCTCGGATAAACACGGTAATTATTTACGGCGCCTAGAGCTAAATAACCGTCCAAGTCTACGTCTAGGTCGCCATTCTTATACACACCTAAAAATTCCGGAAAAGAACGCACATACGACATCGTTACGTCAGTACTTATAGACGGGGATTCAGCATCCCAACTATGAGCTACGGACATCACGTACCCAACAATATCCATCTTAGCTATGCGAGAATCAAATACTACAGCAGGAAATCCAGGTACAATATAAGGGTCAAATGCCAACGTCACATTAGCCGAACGAGGCTCATACCGAGCTCTAAAATATTCATATTTAGCGTATAAATCAAAAACACCACCTAACAGGGAACTTTTAGTCTTCTCAGTACCTGAATAGTCAATAGAAGAAGACGAAGCAGGAATTGACTGCGTAACAGGTGTACCTGAACCAAAAACACTCGTCGTAGACTGTGACTGTGCTGTGGCCTGTGCTTGTAATTGTTGATACTCTTCGTCAGTAGAATAGTTAGAATCTTTGTTAACAGATAATGACTGCAGGGAATCAGCGTTACCGTTTGCTACAGCAGGACTACTCGCAGAAACCGTAACAGCTTCCCCTACATCAGTCATTCCTTGTAACTCTTGCCAAGCTGTATATAATTTTTTGGACCTAAACTCCCAGTACTGCAAACCCTTCATATCTTTTTGCTTACCCGAAGTGTTGTCTGTATCAACTGATTCATTTTTAAAGGTAACTTTATTAGGTGCGTATACGCCGTTCCTCACAGAGGCTTGTAATCGAAAAGCATTACCGGGTTCTGCATAATAAGCAACTAATAACTGCGCGTCATTCGGACCTTTAGGACTCGTTAAATTTAAATGTTCAATGTTAACAGCTGACGCACTTAATCGAAGAGCTCTAAAACCATTAGCAAGGTGAGCACACGCACAAGCTATATTTGTGCTAGGGTCAAATAAATTTTCACTGCGCGCTTTGGCTTCTTCGGGCGTAAAGACCTTATAACGTTCAACTAGGTTGTCTAGAAAACCACGAACCGGCGGAACTTTATTTTTTTTATTCTTCTTTTTTGTTGCCGCAGAAGCGTACGTCGTACCTAAAGCAAACCTTTTTCCTATCTGGGTTAAGCCTAGAAAGTTTTGGTCGTTTTTTACGTCAGCCTCTCCCCCTGATTCAACCGCCATTGTTGCTAGTATAAAAGGCACAGCAGAAGCCGGTAATCCAACTTTCCCTACATATTCTTGCGCCCACTTCTTATATACAAACATAATGTCACGTCGAGTCTTAATATTACCATAGTTTAAATCTGACACATTAGCTTTGGCCTTATGCCAACTGGCTGTTGTAGCAGATATAATAGGCGTGCTAGCTGGGTCTATAACATCAGACGACCCTTTACCGCTTAACGGCGGACCTTCTTCCACAAACGCGAGGTCTTTATCTTCGTCTTTCTTGCTAAATGCCTTGTAGTATTCATCCAACATAAAAGTCCACGGCGGGGCACTTAGATGTTTGGCTATTGGACCTCTATAAAACTCTTCGGGAAATAAAAGAAAATTCTTCGTATTCTGTTCTGGCGCAGTTATGTACGCCTGCATCCATAACTTAACAGCCTGGGGGTACCCCGTGGATAATAATTTAGACGTCTGAGTTCGAATAGCTTCGCCGTTATTAGTACGTGTCAGCAAGTCATTTAAAAATTGCTCGCCAAGATAGACGCGCGTCGGTTGTGCCATATAGTTTTCAGCAAAACTATACGACGTAATCATACTTGGAAATATGATGTTACAAGTCGGAGGTATTGCAAACAAACACTGAGGTTTTACGTAGTGTGTATACAGCGCACCATATGAAGGAGATTTCTTTGTTCCTTTAGAGAAGAATTCACCTCCGTACGTTCTGGTTAACGCATCCACCTGTCCCGCAGGAGGTGCAGGAGTTGTGTTAATTTCCATCAACATAAGTCCCAAGACTTTTTGTAATAACTCCCAAGCTGTACCGGCGGAACCTACACTGATTCCTATCTGCTGCTGCAAAGCCTGCACTACTTGCGTGTTGTTGTTAGCGTCTAATAGAGGAAATGTGGCGCCAGAAGAACCATCATCTAATCCGTATAAACCCACCCATCTACGGTAGAATTGCGTTTTAAACATCCACCGGCCAAAGAAATTTCTTCCAGGAATGGCGCAAGCTTGTTGCGGGACAAAGTCATTTTCAGGAGCTGCTGCTACAGAAGGAAAATCAATATCCCCAGTCAAAGCTTTAAAGATATTCCAAATAAACCCAGACGGAGACGTAATAAAATCCAGCGCATCCGGTTCTTCCGACCGGTCAGACCTTATAGGTACTAACCCATTATGAAACAAAGATTGTGGATACAGAACCACAGCAGTTGTAACTGTGTCTGAGGCACTCGCCCCAACATTCATGTTAGCAGTTACAATATCGTCCAAAGATGACATATAATAGAATTTTAACTGCTCAAATATTTGTAGGGGAGAGCGGCACGATAAGCGGATAGCCCTGCCAGAACCTGTGTTCATATAACTCCACTCAACAAGCTCAAACTCACCCATCAAACAATACCTGGGATTGGCTGGGGCATAAAACTCATCGAGGTAAAAGATGGTAACCATAATGCGGTCTTCAAAGCCTAAACGTTGAAGCATTACATGCGGGGGCAAAGTTACTTGGGCAGTAGGAATTTGCCACACACCAAACTGAACACTGACAGCTGTTGCCTGGACTTCAAGACCATTTAAATAAACAAGCCAAGAGGCGTTATGGGGAACATTAGTAGTGAAAGAAATTATTTCTTTCTTCGCGAAATCTTCAGGTGAAGTCTTAGAGGACTGTTTCTGCTTTTTAAGTGCGGGGTTAATCTCTACTTTTTTTGCTGAATCACTATCTACATTTTTATCTGTCTTTTTAGCTTTTGGCTTAGGCGTGTCCTTCGGCTTAGGCGCGGAATTAGCTTTTTTAGGGAGTGCAGTTTCTCCAACATCGTTTGGTCCTTCAACAGCCATTAGTGCTTTCCCTCAATTTTTATAGGCTACGCATTTGAATGTTAGCCGCCATAACTACGATAGCACAACGAGCAGCAACACGCAGCACTGCGTTACTAGACTTCAACGCGGCGATAAACTTATCCTCATAGTCCTTATTTATCCCAAAAGTAATGAATGACTTAGCCGCGTCTGCGTACAAAAGGTCATACTGACGTAGTTCGTTGTCTATAGGAATGCTGTTGCGCTTCTCGCAAATCAGGACTTCAAGCTCTTTTTGTTGATTGACCAAATCAACATAAATGCCCGAGAGATTACTGTGTAAAGTTCTGAGAACGACCTCTCGCGTCTGAACAGACCTTAAGGAACTTGAGACGATATGGTCCAAAGTACGGTTGCGAACTTTCTCAGCCATGGGTACCCGAGAAAGAGCTCGCGACATTACGAGCTCCAAAGGAATCATTGGACCCCGGAAACACCGTCGAACTGGTGGAGTAGCTGGCCGACCTGCTGTCTCAAATTCCCATTCGTAAGTCATAATTTACCACACCACCGGGTTTACTTTTGTAGCCTGCTGACCGAACTCATCGTTGCCAGTAAAGCGCACATAGCACCGTTTTGCTATGGGCCAGTTACTAGTCTTTTGAATATAGAACGTGAGTTCGTGTCCTTGAGTTCGCCTAACCTTGCTCAACGAACCGTCATACGGGGAAAAGAATAAGCTCGTGTCGACAAAGCCGTTAAAAGCAAAATCATAAGTAACACCAGCATCTTCGCTGATTTGGACAGCTACTGTGGCCAAATCAATCCAGCTAGAAAAACAATACGTGGTAAACTTGAGCACCTGTGTAAGTGGTACATTTCTCTGCCGGTCTAACGGCCGAGAAATCAAAAAGCGCGGCTCAATATCGCTCTTCGGCGTACCACATTCACATTGCCCACAAGGGTCAATCCCGCATCCCCCAACAAGCAATCCAGCTGTTAAAGGAGGCGGCGTACCAATAGACCCGGTCTTCCAAAACTCTTGCGACCGAAAACCGTCATCAGCCGCATGACCAATGTTAAGGTTTCGTGGTGCTACGACAAATGGCATCTCTCACACCTTGGTAAAGCCGAGGTTGCTGCTCCAAGAACCAAATGGGGATGTGCGCGCTGCAACTATCGCCAAATAGTATTCGACGTCTGCCGTGAACAAGCTCGCGGTACATGCAAAGTGGAACACACCTTCAGCTGTGTCCGTAATCACAGAACCAAAGTCATGCACCGTAGTACCAGCTGTGTTCTTTGCTATTACAGACATAGATGTGAGGTCCGTAACAACCACACCATTTATGGTCATCCAAATCCCAAACGACGCAAACACTCCATTATCTGAAGCAGTCATCTCAAACTTAACATTGCTCGCAGACACAAGTTGAGAACCACCGTACACATCGTCGTTATAAGTGTTCGTGATTTCCCAAGTCCAGTATCCAACATCGAGAGCGGTACACGCAAACTTGTACTCACCAGATGACCCAATCTCGGTCACTGCTTGGTCCATGAGAGCGCGTACCGTCCCATTATGCCACATAGTAATGGTGAATCCCGTTATACCTGAATGCTTAGTGACACCATCCAGTTCATAAAGCGGAAAAGTGTCTACTATACTGAAGTTTAAAGTCGTTGGAGGGGCCATTTATTTCCTCACAGTCTGCGGTTAGAAGGTTGTTTCACGTTAATCAGTCAATAGTACGTACCCCAAAATCCAAGCATTATCACCTGCTGCAATGGCGTCTGTACTAAAATGTACGTACCCACCCCACTCAGGAACAGCGCTAGCATGGTACGTCCCAAAGTCAGAAGATACATTTACTTGGTGTTCTATGACGATATCGATAATATCAGGAGCTACCGCCCTGTAAGACCTAAAGCTAATGGGGCACCATAAACCAAATGCTCCTGCACTCGGTGCTTCTATCGAGGCTGCGAACATCACCATCTCGTAAGTGCCACCAGAAGCAGATATCCCCGCACGAGTTCGGTCAGGAATAGGCCACGTATGGCAGTCACCTATATTCAAAGAAGACGTCCAGTAATCGCCATTCCAACCGACAGTAGTCTCAGGCCACCCCGCCGCCATATTATGGTCAGCAGCTTTGGTGTACACCGTAAGACCTGAGCTTGAAACGGAAACAGCCGTAGCAGCTAATGCTGTGTTATACGCAAACCACAGAGACAAAATAGGATTCCAATAACAATTCTGGGTTATGTACGTCGCAGAGCCAGATTGCCATATCCCAGGTTGTGACACGACACCCGGCGTAACCGAATCGTCCGTAGTAACTACCCGCCTGGGATAAGTAACCGACCTAGGACGTACGTACGCGTCTTTGTCTAATAACTCAACTCTAGAAGCGTGAAGCGTAAGGTCAGCATGATGTACATTTAAGTCCATACTGTCCATCTCAAGAGATGAACCAAAAGACGCGTATTTATCCCAAGCTGTTCCAATAACCAAAGAATCCCACAACCAAGGAATACTTAGGGACGTCTTTGTTGCGAATATAGAAGACCCTGCCGTAAGCAAGGTCATCGTAACTCGCGTAGGAGCGGTGCCTGCAGGAGCTTTATAACAGTAAGCGCCGCTCAAATATCCGCCACAAACAATTATGAAAGAACCGTTCGTATTTATAGTTGCGTTCTGGGCTACGTACCAAGAAACGGTGTCTTTGGTAACGTTCGCATCGCCTGTTATATTATGCGACCGCCAAACAAGCTGTGGACCGCTTGCCCGAAGCATAACAGCCGTATTCTGATTCGGGTTCTTAACTCGGCTGTTTACCTGCCCAATTAGTTCTGCTAGCTGTGAAGCTACAGACCCAATGGTCAAAGAGTCTGGTGTTCCAGCAACTGCTTTAGACTTCACCAAATAGGAACCGAGTGTCGCAGACGTTGACGCCAATGATTCTATGATGGCGTTTATCGCCAACTCGACGTTACTGTCTGTGGGAGCAGTAAACCCATGACTCGTCGTGTTAGTTGGGTCAAAATAAACATTCTCGGAACACAGAGAACCAAGGGAGTGCGTTCCTGCGTTACGCGTAATCATCGCGGTATGTATCGAGGAATCCCCACTTAAACGGTCAAAATGCCCAATCTCCAGATATCTAGGCCCAAAGCCGTAGATATCAGCATTTGTGTTCGCGGGTGTAGTACTCCCTTCTGCTACGCGCATACACCACGACCGTTTAACACGGTGACACGTCTCAACAGCCACACCCGGATTCACAATGCTGGGGTCTTCTACGTCGTTGATATCGTCAAACCATACCATAAGGTAAACAGGGTCTATTCGGGCTGCCCCTGGCGTAGTCAACGCGGGAGGCCGTATCTCGTAGGTGTTTCCTGCTACAATAGCGCCTACGCCACCGGTAAGGGATAACTGTGTGCTACCAGTAAGCGCGCTAATCACAAAAGTGAGACCAATAGCTGGACCACTCGTGGGTATCAACCTGCAACCTACCAAATAATGCCCGGTCAAAAATGCCTTACTAGAATCTACAATGTAGGTATCGGGACCGCCAATAGAACTAACGGTTCCCGTGAACATAACCTGGGTTGTGTAATCAAGAGCTGTAGGCGGCGTACTAACCGTAGTTGGTACTAGAACGCCTTCAACCATCGCCCAACCTGCACGAGCAGCAAAGTTATTAATATGCGATGTAGCTTGGTATAAATCAAACCCATAAGGCTGGGTTCCGCCATAATCTGTAGCGAGTTTCGTATTGCCTACAATAGCTTTGTTGACTATTATTTCTTGAATTCGTCGGATATCATTTTGTTCATTCCAATCAGAATCAAGAACGGGAACACCCATCTGGAGAGCTAGTCCGTCATAATACTTAGCGAAACTAAAACTATTAAGGCTTACATTGGGAGAAGCGCCAGACATACCAACCTCCTAATTCAATTCAGTCAGTGATGCGCAACACGTTACCACCTCTAGGTTCTGCCCGAACACTATCGATGTAAACATAACGTGAACTGCTTGTAGTTTCGCCACAAATTCCAAAAGCACCTGGGAGTATGTGATTCGTATCGACAACGGTACACCGCGCAATCTCAGGTAAATCAGGGACATCATAGTAGGTACGGTCTTCTATATTGTTCGTGACGCTGGTCAGCGCGTTGCTTATGAACAAACTCGAGTCCGCTGCGGTTCTAGCAATAAGCGTCAACGTGCTCCCTACAGCTTCAAATTCCAAAGTCACCGTACTCAGTAAAGTGTAGGCGCACGGTACGCTCGCCAACAAGTCTCTCGATTGCATATCCAAATATCTATAAACATGTTCGATTTCTAGTGTGGCATTTCCACCAGAATCAACCGCTAGCGTTCCCAAGTATCCGTGCGCGTAAGACATAGGAACACCTGAAGCTGTCCCTGCTTGTCCCCAGTGTATACGAGTAAAAAAGCCAACACGGCTACTCGCGTTGGCTATAACTACCTCGCCCATAACCGAAACATCCCTCAAGTAGGGATACGCGTCCCATCGTTCCCAGCCGACACCGTCACACCGAGCTCGTGAAGACGAGATATTCCAACCATTGCCTGTCTGGTCAATGACATCCCAAAAATCCCCCAGATTTATATCATCCGACCGCGTAAAGCGTTCCACGTATCTGAATGTAGACCTCTGGCTTACTTGTCCCCAAGTAGGGTCGCGATCACCGAGAACTAGAGCTCCAGTAGGTTCTTGTTTTCGTGCTTCGTACTTAACCCATTCGTCGGTTAATTCGTAAAGAATGGGTTCGGCCCACCACCCACCACTCACAATTGTTAAATAGCCAGGAGAAGGCCAAAGGGACTTATCTAGAGCTCCCCGAATATAGTTTTTTCCGATAGCCCCAGCGTTGTTAACGATTATACCGCAACCAAGCGTTGCGTGCTGCCACACGTCTATTTTGATGGGTGTGTCAAAACGGCCGCGAGCGGTATCCTTGGCATAGCCACCCCAAAAGAGAGAGATGTCGCATGTTTGAACTCCACGAGCAGAGTCATACACCGTCAACCTGATTGCAGGAGACGTGATTCCATGCACCTGGTCACGTACGTACGTTCTGGCTTGAGCATCACCTGTAACAAAGGACACCGTCAAATATGCCGTGGACGGACCCGGTCCTACAATGCGCAAAAGAACCAAATCAGATTCTAGACAGAGAAAGCTTGCTTGGGGTTGGAAAGTTAACGACGCATGAAACCATTTGGGGTCCAGACATTCATTCCATTGTATTTCTTCTGCACTCCGCATTACCCCAGAAGCAACCCAACTATAAGGCCACAATGTTCCCATATGCAACATGGGAGCATCTGTAGATATCGTTTGCGCGTCTTGGTATATACGAACATACGTTCGAATCTCGTCTTCTACTCTCGTGGGGTCTCCAGCTAAAGTGTCTATGCACGCGTGTTCTCTCCACCACCAACGCGGTGGGTGCATATAATAGGTTCGGCAACGCCTTACCATTATGTCTCTCTCTACACTATCACCTGTAGCATTGTTTATGCGTACGTATCCTGTGTTTGTTCCCGCCGCTGCTTTGAAGCTATAACTCGTAGAGAACTTAGTAGCAGTTATCGCGTCAAAGTGAATATTAGTACGGAAGTACCCATAATTTTGGTCTTCAGGTCGAGTTAACGTGTCGTCTGTGGCATCGTGCAAAAAAGCACCCTGATAAGGTCCAGGTAAAGGTAAACCAGTGCTGTTGTCTTGCTCTACTCCCCCTAACAAGAGGGTGTACTCAAGCCCCGTATCGGCATCTACCGCCCTAGCAGCCCTCCAACGAGACCACGACCTATTCCACGTAGAACTTCCACCATAGTCTTCCGGGTCACCGTCATCTCCAGGGTCTGCGGATAACGTCTTATCGGCCACAATCCAGGAAGAGCCGTGCCATCTAAGCGTCCACACACCTTGGTGTACTAGTCCTGTATCCGGGTCTTCTCCTCCGTAAATCCAGATAGTATCGTCTTCATCATAGACAATCCCACAAGATATTAATTTACACGGTAAAGTCGAATCAGAAACATCCACCAAATATTCGGTTACAGCATTCGTTGCCGTATTAAATACGACGACACGGAGGTCTGTGGCATGCGTCACCTTTCCCCCGACCATAACAACTTTTCCAGCTAAAGACCCCCCAGTACAAAAAACCGCTTCTCCACCGGAATCTGCCGTCGTTAGTAGATTCGTACCTATCTCGGCTATTTCTCCTACACCTGGAGAAAGAAGTCTTACGCGAAGAATTGTTCTGGTGTACACCCCGGCTGAAGTCTCTCCCCCAAGGATATACAAATACCTAGTCGTAGGGTCTGTATTCCACGCTGTAGCCGCGTTCATTCTAGCTGTAGGATAAGTAGCTAAAACTGTACGTGTAGACACCGAAACGTATGCGTCTATAAAGGTTATACCTGTGAGCTCATTACCTAAAAGTACATATACAAAATTAACAGTCGAATTTATACCAGCAAACCTAAGTTGCTGAGTATTGTCCGCTACTAGGTCACGCCCCTCCTCAACTAAGGTAGCCCCTAATTGCCAAGTACAAAAACAAAAACCTCCCGTGTCTATAGGGGCTGCAATATCCATTGATACTGCCTCAGGACAAACGTCATAGGTAAATAAATCGTGCGTGTCTGTCGGACCCACCGATGTGTCTGCAGGCAGTATTAGTTTCAAAACAGGAGAAACAGTAAAATGTCTCCCCTGATACTCGATATGCCTGTCTTCGTGACTACTTTCTAAAACATTAGCTCTGCCCATACTCCAATAGCTCGGTCTATAAGCCAAGGCGTCTAACTCATCCGACTTCTCTTGCCAGGCGTTATATGCGGGATTCATGGTGCTATTTGTAGAGGGGGTACCCGCCGTGTTTTCAATGAGAACAGCATCTCTAGGTTGGCAAAAACCACTTTGCATAACCAACGCACAGCTTATAGCGTAATCAAATGTGTAGTTACACGCGCTCTGGTAAGTCTCAGGGTCAGAGTCCACAGTTACATACGCAACTTTATTATACTCGTTAACCATAACAATGGGGTGAACCCCACCATTCTCAGAACGCAATCTATTGGCATTCCACGTGTGCCAATGCGGCACATACCGGCTTCTAAAATAGTTTACAAAAAGGTCAGGGTCTCCGTCTTCCCAAATACGTTTTGTTTGGACAGCTTTCAAATGTCTATAAATGACGTAGTCCGCCCAACAGCTAAACCAGTCATACTCTGTAATTTCTTTGTAGTTTCTGTCTCTGCTCTGGTATCGCGCACCGTCACCCGCAGTGGAATGCTGGTCCATTAGAAAGCGAACTGGGACAGGTTGCCCGGCATTACCCTCAGTGCGCCACAAGTACAGGGCCTGAGCCTCAGGACAATCCATAGGAACCGCACCCTTGGACTCATCGCCAACAGGTGTGAACTCATCCCAGAACCAAGGCCACACACGGTTAAGATTTATACCAACATCTACACCACTCGGATGTGGACCAAGTTTCCGCAGATTACGTGTTCCAAAATAGAAACCATCAGGGTTACAGCACGGGATTAGAAACAGTGTGTACTCGTCACGTAAACGTTGGAAATCAGGGTGCGTAAAAAACAGCTCAAAAGCTTTTAGAGTACCTGGCAAGCCATCAGACTCATTGCCATGTATTACGCAATCGATGACAAAGTGCTGTCTATCGGAAGGCCCGAGTCTAAAGGCTTCTATGTCTCTTCCTTCGTAGCTCTGGCCCAGTAACAATCTCTCCACATTCGGATTGCACGCTTCTAGTACATCCAACCAATCTGCTAGATAGTCAGTGGTTGCGCCTTCTATACGAAAACAACTGGGGTCACGGCTATACGCCGTATATCCTTGAGACGCTTCGAATCTATGATAAATGCGGGGTTCAACTGTGGGCTCTAGTATGAAATTTTCAACTACACGAGGCTCATAGGGCTTATGGGCTTTGCCTGTGATGGGGCACCATGCGGCTGAAGCCCTCAAAAACTGCGCCTCGTCAAACTTAAGATATTTCATGCTATCTGGCCTCTAGCGATGTCGCGCATGTGAACCGAAAGAACCCGAGCATCTTTACGGAGTAATTGTTTTCTTCCCATGGCAATCTTGGAGATATAGCAGTCAGCAGCTGAATTAGCCCCGCCAGGGACTGTACCAACCCAAAGCGTAGAAGGAACTAAACCTTGCGGATACCAATCAGCGGGGTTAACAACGCTATCTTGTTTCACGCCGTTTACGTACAGCATCGCGTACTTTGTGCCGTTGTTTATTTCCCAGGTGACCACTATCCCCAGAGCTGCGTAGCCTTCCCAAGAAGAAGGACAATCAAGAAAAGCAAAATTAACACCAGCCGCAGTTCCAAGGCTTACGATAATACGGTCATAGGTATCGCTCATAGTGACACGCAGTCTATAAAGACCGCAGTCTAGATGCAGCAAATACGCAATTTTATATGACGCAGCACCCGCGTAATCTAAGTGCCCATTCGACACTGATGGGTCAGGAAGCACAACACTCATGGCTAACCAACCCGTTGGCTTAAGCGTTACCTCTGCATTCGTAGAGGTTAGATACCAAAGACCCCTACGAGATACTGTGGGGCCAGTTGTTACTGGAATAGGCGCTCTTGTTATGTTTTCACTTGTTAACCACTTGTTATAGAACATAGGACACGCCAAAAACCAACGTCCGGTGTTCTTCGTTACTTTAAGCGTGATGTAAATAGGCGTGACAAGTGGAGCCGTAAACATAACAGCCCACCATCCACGACTCCCTGGAAGTTTTCGACACCACGTACTCGCTGAGGTTGTTCTCGTACCTGCTGTCGTGTTTGTTCCGAGGGTTACAATCCCTACAGGAGAAGTACCAGCTTCACTCTTTACTAAAATCTGAACTACACGAGTAAAGCCCGTGCTTCCCGTATTTGAACGCTCGATTACAGCATCATTAGCCAGGTCAACAGTCGTGTCCACAACGGTGATGTCGCCAAGCGTAGCGCCTGAAACGATATCGGCCTGGACGCCTGTGTCCTGGTACAGAGACCCCGCAGGAGTAGGCGTTGTTACCGCAAACCCCAAGTTCGTAGCATTCCATAGGGCCGACCAACGCTGTTGGATATAGCCGTCAGAGAAGTACCCAGCAGAGCCAAACACCTCTTCTGGATTTCCCGCAGGTGTGACCACTCTAAAACGCTCACCTCCCGAGTCCCAAACACAAAAGGGTTCTGTGGTTGGGATGGCATCCTCATCTGTCTTTGTAAGTTTAAAATTCCCGTCACCTTCTAGTCCTAAGCCAGCAGCACGTGACCTTATTGGGTCCCACACGAACGTGGGGCTATGTTGCCCAAGAAGAAGAGCTCTTCCGATGCCCTCAATCATGACAGGACCGCCGCTGGTACTACGCCTAAGCTATAGACCTTTGCCTGGACATAGAAAACGAGGTTGGGGTCACCTAACAAACCATCGTGGCGAACCTGAACAAACACTTGCTGCTTCTTAGCAGGGTCACCGTCGAGATTAAGCCACGGAACCATCGACCATTCTGTAACAGGAAGCACAAGGGAGCCAGCGTCCCAAGTATTACCGTCTACTAGGGATTCAGCAATATTGATATAGCCAGTAACCCTAGCGCTGCAACGGCCAAACTCATAACGAATATCGTCGTCATATACCACCAACCCTTCATCAACTTCTATTAGGTCATTAGAGGTAACGACCAGATACGTTTGTGATGCCG
>Ga0315297_10000156_pt1 | contig 36469 bp, 54 predicted proteins | sample YL17G15_0_MG_FD_203628 | JGI IMG/M metagenome (GOLD analysis project Ga0315297, IMG submission 203628) | Sediment microbial communities from Yellowstone Lake, YNP, Wyoming, USA - YL17G15_0 | ecosystem: Environmental > Aquatic > Freshwater > Lake > Sediment | place: USA: Wyoming | collected...
CTGGAGCAGCTCATACCCCGGCCCCGGGGATTTGAGGGTCGCGAGGTAGTGCTGTGGGTACACCCGATCGAGCAAGTCCAGAAAGTCCTGCTGGGTCAGGGCCGTGATGGGGTTTGTGATCTCAGCCACGGAGCACCCTAGACATAAGAATCGGGGTTGATGCCGGTTGCGATCGGCTGGTCAGTCTGGGCCGAGAGGGCGCTCACCAGGCTCAAGCTCGTGCGGATGGCCTGCAACGGGTTAGCGATCACGTCTCCTTGAGGGCTGATGATCTCCTGCCCCGTGTAGGCCAGCCCCGTGATGGTGCTCAACACGTTGCCCAATGCCGCCACCGACAGCGATGCCCCAGGCGCCAGCGCGTTGATGTAGTTGACCATGGCGGCCCGAGCTTGGAGCGCCGCGGTGTTGACATCCGCGCCCGCGTTAAATGCAAGCGACAATTGAACCGGCTGAAGTACGACCGTGGCCACGTACACCTGAACGAAGATCCCGAACACCCGCACATCCACGAGCGCGTCTTGCACCTCTGAGGTCAGGAACTGGCTCTGCACCGCGTACCGAGGCGGGACGGTGGTGTAATCGGCATATTGCTCGGTGTAAGCATCCGAGACGACGAGTTGAACCAGGCTCGCCGGCCGCCCGTAGGCGTCGAGCACCTCAAACGCCGAAGCCTTTCGGACACCGGGCACGCCGAGCGCCGCCGCTTCCAGCGCCGGCTTAGTGCCACGCCGAGCGGTCACGAAGAATCGACGAGCGCGGTCACGGAGACTGTCGTCGGTCTCCGCGTTGTCGCCGCCCGCCATGGCGTAGGGGTTGGTCACCACGAGGTCGGACGGGGCCGAGGGGATGGTGCTGACGATTGCGGTGACCGTGCCCGCGGGCATGTTCTGTGAGAGCCCGGCGAGCACACTGCGAACCGCGACCACGAGCGGTCCCACGGAACCCGCAGAATAGATCGTGCTCTCCACGGTCTGGAACTGCACCCCGGTCGCGGTTTGCAGGATCGTACCCGTGGGGATGGTGAAGGTTGTAGGGCTTCCCACGGTGGTCGTGAACGGTGCAGAGCCACGGGAAACCGCCGCCGGCTTGCGTGTCAACCCGTAGCGATCGAACACGAGCCGGTCGAGATCGGCACCTACCGCCGAATCCAGAAACGAAGCGGCCTCAAGGTTGGTGAGCTGCCCGACCACTTCATCTGCCATCGCGCCCGCCGCCGCGACCAAGAGGTTGGCATCCATGCCCTCGCGCTCGACCGCATCCCGCGAGATGCGGGCGTTACGGATGAGGATCTCGTCGCGAGCGATGCGGAACAAGTCGGAAAAGGTCGGGAAATTCGGCATGGCGGTATCCTACAACATGACCCCTGCGGATGGAACTGGAAGCGAGACGACTGCCGTCTCGCCCGTCTGTAGCTTCACGCGGAGCTGAATGTTGATCACGTTGTTGGAAGAGACGGTGATGGTGGCACGAGCCTCGATCACCTCCGGCTCACGCAATGCCTGCCGTTCCAGCTCTGCCTTCTTCTGCGACAGAGAGCTGACCGGCACCGGCTCCTTGAGTTGCAGCCCGAGCCCGTAATCGGGGAGGTGGAAGAATTCACCCGGGCTTGTCATGATGCGCCTGAAAAGCAGTTTCTTGACCAGCTCGACCCCAGTCACCAGCTCGTAATCCCCCGAGCTGCCGATTTGAAGCACGCCGCCGGCCACGTCCGGGGAGACATTGGGAGTCTGCCGGTTGTCGATGTCGGTGGCGTACACGCGCCTCTGGGCCAGCTTCGTTTGCGGGCTCTGGTCGACATCCGCGATCACCCCAGCAAAATCGGCTTGCCTCGGAGGAGAGCACAGCGCACCGCTAGAATCGAGCAAGGTCAAGGTCGAGACGCGGTGTGTGACCGACGCCGGGCCGAGGGCTTGGTACGTGACGATCCCGTACTCCAGATCGCCGTACTTGTTGACCTGGATGACGTTGAGCATCTCCAGCGTGTCGAGCCGCTGCACCATCCAGGTCGCCGGATTGGATACGTCCCCGACCTTGGTGGTCGACTCGTTCATCGGCTCAAACGTCAACGTGACCAGCACCTCGTGAGTGCTGATCGCGACCGCGCCCGCCAACGCACCGCCGAGGGAGGTGTGTCCGAACGGGCTTATTCCATACGGGTCGAAACCCCAGCCGAGGGTGCTCATGCTACTTTGCCTTCACTGTCTCGGCCGCGACCGAGCCAGGAGTTGGGTAAAGCTGACCAACGAGCGCGGCTTTCAACGCGACCCATAGCACATCGGGGGCGTTGGGAGGCTGCGGCGAGACCGACCCGTTGATGACATTCTCAAGAAGGGCTTGGTGATCAGCCACCTTTTGGAATTCACTTTTCACCTTGTCCGCGAGCGCCACGAACTCCGCCGGGTCGAAGTCTCCCAGGCAGACCGTGCCCCCGCCGGAGACGGTGATGCGGATGTTCTTATCCTTCTCGATCACCAAAACCACATCGTCTTTGTAGGTGTCGGCCTTGTCCGGCGGAGCGTCCGCGGCAGACCACAGACGCTTGATCACGACCGACCCGATGGAGGAGTCCCCGGACGGGATCGCGACCACAAGGTCATCATCCTTTTTGATCTTGCTGTAGAAGCCGAACCCCGGCCCCTCGTAATCCGCGCCCACGCGAGCGGTGATCTCCTCACCAGACGGGACGAGGGTCACGTCGACAAACACGCCGTCATCCATGACCATTGAGTCAGCCTTGGCCACCGCCAAGGACACCCAGATCCTAGTATCCATGCCCGGCCGGCAGATGGCCGCGCCGAGACGCCCAACGTCGAGGGCTTTGGAGATGCGCGTACGAGTCAACATCAGGCACCTCCGATCGTGGGCAGGCCCGCGGTCACCGCGTACTTGGGCCGGTCTTCGCCCACCGTGACTTCGCCGATACGCGCTGCGTTCTCGTCGATGATGGTGACCTCACCGATCAACTCCGCCGTCTTGGCGGTCGCCGTGATCTTGACCTGGCCGAGCTTCACCTGAACATCAGCCGTCTGCTCTTCCGGAGGTGTGTTCCGCACCTCCACGAAATTCTGGAAGTCGAACGAGATCCCTACCCCGCGCTCTGTGTCCCAATCGAACTTGACGGTCGACACCCGGAACGTGCGGGTTAGATCGGTGATGAGCCCGCGGTTCGACGCGACCAGGATCTTGGCCAAGTCCTCGCTGCCCATGCGCTTGGCCACCGCGCGAACCTCTTCCGCGAAGCTCTGTGCCGACGAATTGTTCAGCTCGTTGATGGGCGGCGGAAACCGGCTCAACCCGCTCGCGTCGACCCGGAACTCCACCGCGTCCCCGGGCCGGAGCGTCAAAAGGTCGGGGTCGGAGGCGTCGCCGCCGAAGCTCGCCAGGTTACGGGTCGAGGCCGAGCCGCCGATCTCTTGCCGACAGATTTCTGCATGCAGCGCCTTGGCGATAGCCAAGAGTCGCTTCTTGTTCCGGATCCCTCGCACGGGGATGATGAGCGGATCGGTCTGCGCTCTCTTGCCCGAGGGCGCGACTTTTGAGGCGGCTTGCGTCTTCTGTTCTTCTTCAGACGGGTAGGTGACTTCGATGATGCGCTGATCGGCGCCCTTTTTCTTGCCATCGGTATCAACCGACACGCAGGTCACCGCTGGCATGACGACGCCGCCGATCTTGCGCTCCAGGTTGAACTCCAAAAGGTCGCGGCCATAGACCATGCGGCGGTAACCGAACGTCTCCGAAGCCTTGACTTGAGGCGGATCCAGGTCACGCGGCTTGTTGCCTTTGAACGGGTACGGGAAGCGCGGGTCGAACGCTCGCTCTTTTCGTCGAGCGTCGTACAGATTGACGGCCGGGCGGATGCGGAGCTTGGAGCCCACAAAGTACGGGATCGCGCCACACAAAAAGCACCATTGCGTGATGAGATCCCAGTATGACATTGTGGTCGACTCGCCCTGACCGCCGGCCTTCGCCTTGTTGCCGTCCGCGCTGAGATTGGGACGTGTGCGGTCGCCTGCGACAAACACCGTGGGCACCCCTTCGGGCCATTCGTTGGGGTCGACCTCGACCGGGATGCCTCCACCAAAAGGGCTCAACTCTTGAACGAGCTGTTCAATAACCACGTTCAAGGGTTTTTTGAGATCGACTGTTTTGAGTATCACCGGCATGACCAGGGTATCCAGCATGATACCTCGCAGGTCCCGCCCTTCCATGCGAACAATGCTACTGTTCTCGGTGTGCGACGCATTGACGGAATCGACCGTGCCCGCGATGAGAAGGTTGTCGTCTGAGGTCTGAATGACCGACCGACGTCGGCCGAGCGAGGTCCGGCCCATCATGCCCGCACCCCAATCGCCGGCCGGCACAGAGCCGAGATGTACGGCCACCCCGCACGCTCGCAAGACCCGAGGGTCGAGGGGGAAATCACGGTGCAAGAACGTCAGGTTGAACGTCCCGGCTTGGCGATACGCGGGGATCTCGACCGTCGCTTGCGTCGGTACCAGCCCGATCACTTGGGTGAGCTTGTCGTTTGACGAACCGGCCTCGCGATGAACAACGATAACCTGGCCGGGACCGCTGACCTGAATGCCCTTCTCCTTGTCGGAGCTTCGCCCGACGATCGTGACCGGGCCAGGCCCGCTGACTTGAACATCAGACGAGCGCCGGACGATCTTCACTTGCCCCGGCTCGCTGACTTGCACAGACCGCTTCTCCGCCAGACTTTTGACGGTGTCCGGCGAGATGTCTTCAGTAGTCCCCTCTTCAAACCGGATCTGAAGGTTGACCACCAAGCTCGGGTAGTAGAGGGACCGCACCGCAGCGGGAGAGCGTTTGTTATTGAACGGCAACGCGATCCTCCGAGAGCTTGGGCACGATCACCTGATCGCCCGCCGTGAGCTTGCTCGTAATGAACCCGTTGTAAGCCATGAGCCGGCGCCACTCGTCCGGCGTGCCGTAAGCCTCGCGCGAGATGTCGCGGAGATCTTGCCCCTCTTTCGCGGTGATGACCGCGAGCGGGCGCTGCTCTTGCGAGTTGGCTTGCATCTCTTGCCGCTTGCGAGCCGACTCGGCCCGGGTCTTTCGCGCCGCCCGGCGGGCCTGTCGATTGAGCCGCTCCGACTCCAACGCCTCCGCCTGCGTGAGCGAGGAGATGTCTTGAACATAGCGAGACGCTCGCGCCGGCAGGCTGGCGATCGTGTCATCGATCTCCTTGGCCTTGTCGATGATAGTCTGAACTGTCGAGGTCAGCTTCTTGGCCAGGGCGAGAGGGGCGAGCACCCCGTTGACCGCTTGTGTGGCGAGGTCGACGAGCGCGCCGGCCGCTTCTTGAATGGCGTCGAGAGCGTTAGAGATGGTGTTCATCCAGCTCGCGATCGTCGAATAGGCGGCCTGGATGATAGCGATGGCGTCGGTCAACTCATTGACGGAATCGATGATCCCGTTGATGATGTCGACGATCGGGGGCGTGACCGAGAACCCCACGGGTAGCTCGTTCTCACCCTGACTCGCCCATTCAAATTCCAGCTCCCATTCCACATCCTCACGCCGCAGCCAGCGTTGTGTGAACGTGCGAATGATGCCGTGCCGTACGATCTCGTCCCAGCCAACTTCGAGCAATTGCCCGCGCCGCCGGAACCCGTCCACGAGCTGCACGAGATCGAACACGTTCGCGACCGTGGCGCCGTTGTACGTCGCGATCCCGGGTTGCCCGAACACGGGCGCACCGAGGTCGGAGGTGGTCTTGATAAACCGATCCTTCCACATCCCGTTGATGGTCGTGGTGCCTTCGTCCGGGCCGATCATCTGGATCGTCGCGATCGGGTTACCGGGGTACCGCGTGAACTCTGCCCGCATCTTTCCCGCGAACGGGAGCGGCCGATACGGCAGGGCGCGGCCGTACAGCAACAGGTGATTCTTGTCGCCGGTCAACTCAAGGATTCCGAACGCGCTAGGATCCGACACGCCTCACCTCACCTGATCGCATAAAGGGGTGTGAAGCCGCTTTGCAACTTGCGCTCGCCGAGTGTCGCGAGGTCGCTCGCGAAGGCCACCGCGACGCGATCCGGATCGAACCCTTCCGCGAACTTCTGAGTGATGTCGAACCGACTACCCCGGAAGTCGAAATTCTGGTCTTTGCGTTCTTTCGCCGCGTCCTCCAGCTCTTTCTTCTTCTTCGACTCTCGCCGAAGGGTCGTATCCAGCTCAAGCTGGAGCTTCTTCTGTCGCGTCAAACGAGCGGTCTCTTCCCAAGCCTCTTGCCACCCCATCCGGCCGATGTTCTTGAGCAAGAGGATGACTGTCTGCAACACATGCACGATCCCGTCGACCACCTCTGCCAAGAACTCAAACGCCTTCACGACCTGGGTCCCCCAGAAGTCAGCGATCATGCCGAACCCGTCAAACACAGGAGAGAGCAGATCGCCGATAACAGAGAATCTCGCCACGATCGTTTCCCAGATAGCTACCAAGCGATCCCGAACACCGTCGACATTGCCGCGGATCTTCTTGACGGCATTCAACACAAACGCGATGACCATGCCGATCGCCACACCGATGACCGTCAACTTCGTCGCCATGAGAGCGAATCGAAGCAATGAACTGCCCGCGCCCCCCAGCACCGAAAAGACCTTTGTCAGTCCAGGGATCTTAGAAACGAACTGTTGAAACAACGCCGGATTCGCCATCGTCCCTAGGGCAGGAGTCAGGATCGACGGCGCCCCACCCGCGGCTCTCGCCGCAGTGGTCGCGGCTTTCGCAGCCCCGCCCCCTCGAACCATAGGCATGATCTTCGCCAGCACATTCCCACCCCAATCGCCCATGCCCTTGCCGGTAGCCCTCATCAGAATGAAATTGAGCATTAGCACCTTGGAGATCTTCATCACCGTCTGGAGGTGGTTCTCCAGAAAGTCCCCGAGCGTCTTCCCGAACTTCTGAGCGTTCGCCAGCCAGTCCCCGAGCTTACCCTCCACTTGTTTCAAGAGCTTCTCGATGACCGGCAAGAGCTGCACCGCGACCACTGCCTGAATGTTGCTCCACAACGATCGGATGTTTCTCTGGCTCTGCTGAATTCGCTGGGCGGCATCGACATTGTTCTGTGTGGTGATGCCGAGCTTTTGGAACTCCGCGGTTGTCTTCTTGAGATGACCCGGCCCCTTCTCCAGCACCTCCATGAACTTGCGCGCTGTCTCGCCATTCATCCGGTACAGGATCGACAGCGTGTTGGCGTCGATCTCGTGCTGTTGCGCTAGCTCTGACACCCGTTCGAGCGACGCGGCAGGCCCCTTGTGAATGTCGATCCCGAGCTTCTGGAACAGCTTCGATTGCCTGCTCGTGCCGGAGCTGATCTTCGACGTCGACATCTCCACCCGCGTGGCGGCTTTCGACATCATCATGAGCGAGCGTGTTGCCTCGCTCCCCGAGATCCCCGCTTGTTCCATATAGTCGAGGAGCCCGCCGGCATTCTCCGCGCTCATCTTCGTGTAGTCTTGGACCTTCTTGACGTTCTGCAACAGCTCCAGCGTGCCCTTGACCGCAGACGCTGCCGAAAACGCGACACCGGCCGCCCCTGCAACAGCGCCGAACCCGCCGATCGTGCGCGATGCGGAATTGAACAACCCCGACACCCGGCTTGCGGCCTTGGACATGTTTCCAAGAGGCCCGGTCGACTTGTCCACCGCCGTGAAGACGGTTTGGACGTTGTTGGTGACATCGGTCATACTTCAAGACCTCGCACCGTCGCGGAGGATTCCTCTTTGATGATATTCGTCACAGCCTGTCCCAGCTCTTGAAGATCGCTAATCGTCATAGCCAGACACACATCGGCTGGCTGGTGACCGTACCGCCCGAGAAAAGCGACAAGGTTCCAGATACGCCGCTCATGCTCATGCACTCCGCCAAGCCGAGCGAGCACGGTTGCGTAGGCCGCGAAAGTGACTACGCTCGAACCGCCCGGCTGTTCAGAAAATCGTTGACCTCGTCGTCCGAAGGCGCGTGTAGCTTCGCGTGCGCCGACATCACGAGATTCCGCAACTTCGGGTCCATCTTCTCTATGGCGGAATCTGCCGAACCGTCCGCGACTCCGACCTTCTCACCGTTGACCTCGACAAGGGCTTGTTTCACCTGTTCGTACGCCATGCGGATCGTGTCCCCGCTGGCGCGCTTGGCGGCAAGCATTTCTTCGTGAGCGGTCAGTTGCACGAGCCCGACGCTCGTGACAATGTTGGCCAAGTGCTTCGGCACCTCGTACGTGTACACCGGACGGGTGACCGAAGATGTGACCTTGTCTTTGAACTCTTTGACTGCCGGCATGATCTCCTCCAGATCGTTGCCCAGTGCTCTTACAGCACCGAGATGTCATCAGCGGCAAAGTCCAAACTGACCGTGCCGTAGTCCGAACGACTTCCAAACGAGAACGGGATCTCGCCAAAGTGAGCGTCTTTGACCAAGACGCGCGGGCGGTCCCCGTTCGGGAAATTCAGCGTCGCTTTGATGTTGATCTGCGTGCCCGGCGTGCGGCGCTTGGCGCGATCGATGATCGACTGCATGAGGTCGAACACGTCCGCGTTCTCATAGTGCAGCTCCATCCGACCGCGCACTCCGTTGAAGATCTCGTCGTGGCGATTGTTCTTCTCGCCGAGGTAGCCCTCTTCCTTGATCTCCAGCTTGGGCGCGACCTCGAACGATCGCACGTCTGTCACAGTATCGATCATTTCTCCGTCTACCACTAACAGAACCTCAACCTCTTGTCCCTTAATCCTCTGGTCGCTCATATCTTCTCTCCTTTACAAGGTCTATTTCTTTCGTTATGCTGCCTCAACGGAGATCCCATGAAAGTCATAGATCATACCGGACAGCGGTTCTCTCGTCTGATCGTTATTGAGCGCGCTCCAAGCCCTGATGGACGGGCGGCCTGGATGTGTCAATGTGACTGCGGGCGGCGCATTGCGGTCATGGGGTACCTTTTGCGCAGCGGCAACACCAAATCGTGCGGATGTTTGCGAAAAGAGATCCTCTCGAATCGCGGAAAACAGCGCCTCCGCCATGGAGAGTCGATCGGAAAAGTCACCCCCGAATACAGAGCGTGGGGGGCCATGCTGTCGCGCTGTCGCAATCCACGAAGCAAGCTCTGGAAAAACTACGGAGGGCGGGGAATCACGGTGTGTGAGCGTTGGCACACGTATGAGCACTTCTTGACCGACATGGGACGCCGCCCCGATCCCCAGCACAGCCTTGATCGTATTGACAACGAAAAAGGCTACAGCCCTGAAAACTGCCGCTGGGCCACCGCCACACAACAGCGCCGAAATACAAGAAGGGTCAAAAACCTGATCACTGTCGACGGCGAAACTCGCTTGCTGGGAGAATGGCTGAAAGAGAAACATCTTCCTTTGCACGTATTCTACCGCCGCATCGCAGACGGTGCATCGGTTGAAAACGCTTTGAGACAGCCTTACAAACACTCCGCCTCCTAAAACAAAGGGCGCGGGAAGGATCGAAGTCCATCCACGCGCCCTATCCCTGACGACAGCCAGGTGTAGCCGTGAAGCAGCGACAGCCATGCTGCCACTGCGGAATTCCTAGGTCAAGGCTTCTCGTACGCCCAAACAGGCACGCCCGCGTTCGTGTAAACACGCACGCGCTTGTACCCGCTTTCGCGCTTGTCGAGCCGAGCCAGCGTGGCATCGTCCACAATCACCACATGACCGTCGATCTGCCCCGCGGTACCAAACGTCGCCGCAAGGTTCCCGTCCGGGAGCGTTCTAACACGCCCCCGGACCATGTCATGGTACGCCGCCGGCAACTCGGTCCGGAGCGTACCATAGACAAAAAGACGGTGCGTCCCCATTACGTCACGGTGACGTTGACGCCCTCACCGGCCTCAACCTGGACGACCAGGAAGTCGGCGGTCGCGAGAGTCCGCACCTTGGAGATGAGCACCCAGATCCCCTTGTCTTCCAAGTCCGGGGTGTTTCCGCTCTTCTCGTCGATGATGTACCCCGAGATCCGCTGTGCCGGCGGGTTGTTGATCGACAACAGCCCGGCCAGATACGCATCGGTCTCACCAACCAGCGTGTCCTTGAGCGCCGCGGTGAGCGGGAGCTTGGCGAACTGATTGAACCGTTGCGCCAGGCTGTCTTCGATGAAGTCTGCCATGCGCCGCCGGGCGATGTTCTTCTCGCCCGAGATGAGACTGGTCGTGATGCCGCTCTGGAAGATGAACCCGCCAGACGACTTGTCATACCGCGGAGCACAGACCCCCTTGGCCCGGAACTGGATGTAGTGGCTCATGTCCATGACCGGAGCCAGTCGTTGCAGCCCAAGGACTGGAGCCATGACATCCGGAACTGGCGAGGCCGCTTGCCCGGGATTCCGCTCGGGAGCCAGGTTCGACAGGATCGAGCCGAGCCACGTGTCCGCGTGGGTGTCGAGCTGCCCGTCCGTGTAGAACCGTGCGTCGGCACCCTCGATCGAGAAGCCGACCGCTTCCGGCACGAAGGTACGGAACCCTGGCCAAGCGTAATCGACACGCTCGGTACGGTTCGTCCCAACGCCGGGGTCTGTATCACCGAGAATCGTATCGACCGACACCTCGGTCAACTCGGGCGAGATCACCGTCGTTCGACCTAGCCCTCGTTGCGAAGCTGTCAGCACATGCGCCTTCTGGAAAGCGCGGATGACTTCCGAGTGCCGTGCCACCAACAAGATGTTGACCTCGTTGGCGGGAGACTGGTCGTTGATCAGCGAATCCATCGCCAGCGCATAGAGCGCCTCCAGATCCGCATGATTGACCGCGTTCGGTGCCTGGGTATTCGCGCTGTACACGAGACCCGAAGACGAATGCGCCTGCATCTGCAACCCCGACAACGAATCCCACGAGGTCTGCTCACCCGCCGGTGGGACCAGAGTCGGATTGACCACCACGTTGACAGCAATGGTCGCGTCCAAAGGCCGCGCCGGGAGGGTGTACCCGTTCGCGTCGCCGGATTTGGCGATCCCGCCGCTGTCGCCATCTGAAGCCGGATGAACACGATAGGGTTGCGCTGTGCCGCTCGTCCAATCGAAGGTCGCCGCGTCCATCTTTTCCACGTTCAACTGAGTGTTCGAGCTGGCGTCAGCCGTCACGCGATACGTGCCCGCGTTCGCACCAAGCGCCCCCGCACCGTCGATCTGACCGAGCACCAGAAGATCGCCCTTCTGCACCGGGCCACCGCTCTTCGCGGTCAAGAACCCGCCGAGTGCTGACGAGAACAGCTTCGGGGTGGCCGGGCCGCCCGTCGCCACGATCGCACCATCGACACCCTGCTTGTAGTGCCCGATGCCCGTGAACGTGTGAGCCGTGCAGAGCCGCACCCGGCTCGTGCTGTTCTTGAACTCACGACCCGCCGCCACCGTGGCCGGCGCCGGGAGAACGATCGGGGTCGGGTTGGTCACACTCTTGTTGGTCGGCAGCTCGCGCCACACTCGCACGCCCTTCGGGGAGGCGAGATTGATCGGAACCGCGACAAGTCGCGCGAACTTCTTGTTTCGCAGAGCGACGAAACCGTTGCCGCCCGCGTCCCCAAAGTCGCCGAGGGTCTCGTCCCATCCGCCGACCTTGTTGAGCATGTCTTGGCCGGAGAAGATCTCGACCGGCTGCGGGGACGTCGATACGTCGCCGTCTGTGGGGTCCACCGATACGCCGTGTTTCATGTCGGCAAACTCGCCGACAAGCGCGACAGTGCCCGCGCCAACACCGTTGATCGCGCCCGGAGGCGCGAGATCGACGATGATCACACCCTCAATCGCGGTGATAACTTCAGTGCCTGGGAACGTTTGATAACGACGAATGAATCCGGCCACGATAGCCTCCTAGCAGTCCACGACCACGTTGGGTCCAGTTATTACCACATCCGGTCCGGCTTCGTCCAAGCGGAACTTGGGCTTGGCCTCGGGGAACTCAAACACGTTGACCAAAGGCACGCTCGCGGTCAACACGAACTCGGCTTTGCGATACCGCCGCATCGCGTCCTCTTCCGTATCCATGTAGCGCATGCTCTTCAGCTCGAACACCGCGCGCTCGTTGTAGTAGTGCGGTAGCTCCAGCTTGAACCCGTACATCCACGACACAGGATTGAACGCCGCTTCGAGCCCGCTGACGATCTCTCGACGACTCACGAGATCGGTCGTCCAAATCTCGACACGAAGATCCTGCACAAACTCGGAATGACTCAAGAGGTACATATTCGTACCAGCGAGACGATTCCGCGCATTGGGCATCGGAGTGAACTTGCTCGAATCGTACGAACCGAGATCCGGCGCGTAAACGATCGCGGCGGGATACTGCGCTTGAGTCTCTGGCTCTGGCCACGTCTCGAAGACTTGGCGGAACCATAAATCTCGCCCGCTGCCTTCACCCTCGACTGAGAGTTGCGCGAGGTACTCTGCCAGCCCGCGAGTGAGCGCGGTCCGTGTGTCGGTCAAACGCACCGCCGTGTAGGAGGGCGGGGCACTCTGATCGCGTATGAGTCGCGTCACAGGTGTGGTCATCCTCGACCTCTCAGCGCCTGTGACAAGAACTCATCGATCGCCAACCTAACAATCTCGGTCATTTGTTCGATCGCGCCCGACATCACGCGACGCGGCAACAATGGGTGACGCTTGTCGCCTCTTCCAGCCAACGACGCGGCGATTGCATAGGCCGCCGCTCGCGCCTCATTCGCCGGCACACCGAGCTTGTTCCGCGCCCACGCTTCGATCTGTTTGACGCCGGTCTTGCTCACAGGGCTCATGCGTCGCCCGTAATCGATGACACTCGAATAGGGGCGCTTGTTCGACACACGCGCGCCGTGATCCATAGGTGTGGCCGTCCACGCCGCTTTGTAATGGCCGTAGTTGAACGCCCCCGTCGTACCGCGCGGGCTCGCCTTTGGCGCGGCCTCGGTCCTGTTCTGCATGAGCGGAACACACTGCATCGCGCCAGCTTGAATGCCGCGGATGGCCGCGGGCATGAAGCTGTCTTTGAGCTTCTTCATGTACGAGGCCCATTGATCCATGCTCATGGTGACAACAATCGCGGTCATCGGGGATCTCCCCTGAAGTCGCGATCCTGATGCGCCTTCTCCAAACGAACCTGCCAGTAGAACCGGCCCGCGTGGTAGTGCGGCGCCGACCGCAGCCAGAACTTGCGCTTATCGCTCGTGCCATCCGGCTTCGGAAATTCGATCTCGTAATAGACTTCCTCATCCGGATCCGGCTCGCGTCCGTTGGGATCCAGCATGCGAAGCTGATAATCGGTGAACCGACCGCTGATCTCCGAGACTGTGATTGAGCCAATCTCATCGAGACCTACTGGCTGAACAACTTCCGTCATAGTCGTCAAGTCGACAACAAGAGGAGTCGGCAACAAGTCGAGAGTCCTCTCAACGATCGGCGCACCGATACCTCGGGTCCCTCCGCTCCAGCGCACTCGTACCACGCGCACCTTGTACGGGCGCAAACCAAAACGTGTGAACAGATCCCGCAACCGATCCGCGACCGGGATGAGCTTCTGCCCCAGCGTCCGATTGAGCTGAATGCTGGATGGATCGGTGTACTTGGGCAACATGCCGGCTCTACCTCACCGGGATCGAGCCTGCCCGAGTCCCCGCGCCCATGCGATACCGATTCGAGTACGGATAGATGGGCACACCGAGCACATCCGCGAGACGCCAACCCCATCGAACATACTCGCGTTCGAGCAGGTCGGGCTCATTCTCCCGCAGCTTGAGCGCATCGAGCGCGCTTGCAGCGAGACGATCTTGCGACTCCACCAAGCGCATCTCGGTGTCGTCCATGATCTTGAGGATCTTGCGAACCCGATCCACCGCCTCCTCGATGATGTTTTCGAGAGCGGTCTCGACCAAGAACATGGTTTGGATCGGTCGTGGAATGCCGAATTGAATCGACGCGGCGGGCTGTACCGCCAGATACCCTAGATGGTATCGCGCCCGCTCTTTCTCGCGCGCATCCAGCGGCATGTGCGACCCCTTTAGGTGATCTCTTCGAGATCCGCCCCGCCTTCACGAAGCCGACGAATGCCGTCCGCCCCGTAGCCCGATTGATTGAGCACGTCGCCCTTTCGCAGCATCACCATCTGCCCGCGGTATGACAGCCTTTTATTGGCCTTGACCAAAAACCGCCCGCTCGACGTCACGACCGGCGCGGCCGGCTCTTCCACCTTCGGCGCTTCAACCGGCGCCGCTGGTGCTTCCGCTTTCGACATCTCGACCGGCGCGGCCGGCTCTTCCACCTTCGGCGCTTCAACCGGCGCCGCTGGTGCTTCCGCTTTCGACATCTCGACCGGCGCCGCTTCTTCGGGCGCAGCGATCTCCGGCTTCGGCTCGTCCACAAATGTTGCCAACGTCGAAGGCAGCGTGGGGGCGGGCGTCGATTCGCTGTCGGGGATCTCTCTCTTCTTGCGCTTGAATGACATCTGCGTCTCCTCCTCAAACGCGACAGGGCGCGACAGACAACAAACCGGCCCGATCAAAGTCAATCCCCGATCGTAGGGAGAACTGCCGGTCAACAGTCCGTCGCGCCCCGCGCAAACATCCCGCGGTTCCGTGGCACGAAGCCAGGGTTTGCGGGAACACGCGCCCACTACACGCCGAAAAACGACGGGGTAGTGCTAGGAGAAAAAACCCACCAACCAACTCTGACCAGGAGTAGGATTTAGAGTCATCTCCAAGACACAAACCAGGGCGCAAAATCGACCCGGTGGCGTTGACACCGGACAAGCCAGTATCGCCGGGCCGCCAATCTGCCAAAGCATCACGCCGACGCATGGCAGATACCTGAATCACGCCAGTCATCTCGCCCGAGTCTACTCCCCCGACTGCGTGGGTCAAGGGGGTGTACCCTGACCCACGACAGCCGAGCAGGAGGAGGTCACGCTCCCAAGAGCACGACCGTGCTCGAACTCACTCGCCGTGCTCGATCACGCACGCGCGCTTGTACCGAGCCCCGTCGCCGGTGGTCGCGTCCGTACGGACCGGCCACGCGCCGATGTACTTCCAGCTCGTGCTCACGGAATCCTGCAACCTGTTGAGAGGCGCACGGATGATGAGCTGGATGCGGTCCGAGAAGACCTCGATGCCGTTGTTGGTGATGCGAGGCTCACCCACGCGACCGGTGATGCCGGCCTCGGTGATGAGCTGGCCCAGGTCTTGGTAGTATTCGTACATGAGACCTTGGCCCACGAACAGCGGACGATGGACCTTCACGCTGGTGGCGTTGATCAGCTCACCCGCAAACGGATCGTCTTGGGTGAAGGTGTTGGTCGGGCCACCCTCGACCGTCTCTTGCAACGGGCACTCGCTGTTGCGGAAGAACACGGTATTGAGGATCTCACCGATCGCGAATTGCCGATAGATGAAGTAGTCCGGCAACGCCGTGAGGAGCCGCTGGAACTCATCGTCGGCGAAGATCTGCGCCTGGCTCGTCGGATCCAGGTGGCAGTGGAACCGGCCGTCCGGTTGCTCGGGCACGTTCATTTGCCAGAACCGCGCCACCGCAGAACGGATGTCTTGCAGCATGAGCTTGTCAGCACTGCCGACATCGTCCACCGAGAAGCCGCCGCCCACGCGCACCGTGTAAGTGCGATCGTCGGCGATCACGTACGCACGATTCAACACCGTGACCGCGGTGTTGATCGTGAGCGTACCGGGGCCGACTTCGTCGCCAGCGGTGTCCGGAGAGAACCCGATCACGGTACGGGCAACCGGGCCGCCAGTATCGTTGACCGTGATCTTCAACGGGTTGTTGGTGCTCACGAGATCGTACCGCACCGGACTACCCGCGGGCAGATCCGGACGACGAGCGCGAGTGAATCCGTTGATTCGCTTGACGCGAAGAACGGTGACGCCCGTCTGAGCGCCGTCCGCGACGGTGTGGCCCGCGAGACCCGCGTTGTACATCTGATTGCGCGGGATGCGGTTCAACGACTGTGCAGCACTCATGCCGAGCTGATGTGCGTTGCGCAAGAACAGATTGGCAATCGCCGCGATCGCCGTCGGCATGTGCGTGTCAATCGTGTCCGCGTACTGCTGGAGTTGCGCGGTCCACTGCTCTTCTTGGTACTGCGACGGCGTGGGATCCGTACCAGGGATCAGGGGCTTCATCTTGGGCTTGATCAACCCAACGCCCGTGAACACCATGGTGTCGCCGACGTTTGCCGGCCACAACTGCGGGGTTCCCTCACCACGGAACAAGAGCCGCGGGAAAAGAGCGTCGTGGAACGCACGCTCAAGGATGTTTTCTTGAACCAGCGCACGAATCGCCGGATCCTGAGTGATCGTTGAAAAGTCTGGCATCGAAATCTCCTCCTAGGTGTTAAAACACACGCTCACTTTACTACGGCCAAAGTCGCCCGTACGTCAAGCGCGTATGTCACCCACGAGGAGAGCTTCGTCCTAGACGTTGATCCCCAGGCCTCGCTTCGCGAGGTATGCCCGGAACTCGTCCGGTTTCATCTTGGTGGCGTCGACCTTGCCGTTTTGGGCATCTGCCGACGCAGCCTCACCGGGCCTCGGAGCCGCCGGGGCCCCTGCGCCTGTGCCGGTTGTCGCCGGTTTGACAACTTCCCCAAACAGGTAAGGGTGGCTACCACGCAGCTCGCCGAAGAACTTGTTGTGATCGAACTTCGACAACTCGTCTTCAGTTTTGCTTTCGAGGGCTCGCGTAAGAAGCCGAATCGCGTAGTCCGGATCTTTGATGCCGGCTACCGCTGCCGCCTCTCGCAACTCCATCTCAGCCTCCTTGGCATCGAGCTGGCGTTGCAAATCTTTGCGACCATCCGACTCGGTCTTCGTGCGTCGATTGAGATCCTCGATCTGCTTTTGCAGATGGGCCTTCTCCCGATCCCATTGCTCATTGCCATGGGGCTTATCGGGTGCTGGCCTGCCCTGCGCCGGCTCGGGGGACGACTGCGGGGGCGTGGGGTTCTTCAAGGAAACCAACGCCTTTTGCAAATCGTCAACCGTCTCGAAGCCTGCCTCTTTGGCGAAGCCCGACAGCGCGTCTTTCCTGCCCTTCTCGCGCGCTTCTTGCTTCAACCGCTTGAATGCAGACGGAGACAAGACCTGGATCCGCCCGTCTTTTCCTTGGGCCATTCCCTGCGGCAACGGCTCCGACGCTGGCGCCGAAGACGGCGTTGACGTTGGAGACGCTCCCGCGGACGGCGAAGCCGCTACGGGAGCCGGCACGGGTTGGGGTGCCGGTTGCACTGATACCTGTGGGGCTGTTGCCCCTGCTACCTGCGTGTCTGGAGGCATCGCGTCCTCAGAAGCCCTGCGGGAGAAACTCCATCTGGTCAAACCGGCAAGTTACCGCCGCCGTCGCGTGGACGACGAAGTTATCTGCCGGGCGCCCGAATGGCGAATCACCAGCACGCTATGATTCGCGGCGGGTTATCCCGCCGCTACAGTTACACCCGAACGAACGGGGCGGTCATGTCGACCGCTGCCCGTGGAACGTACTCGACCACGAAACCGGTGACGGTGTCCTCGAACACGAAGGTCTTGCCGTCGTCCGAAAGCGTGACGGTGTTGGCGTCCGGGGTAGCCCCGACATCGCCAATCTTCCGCACACCCGCCGCAGCCGAGCCCGCCACAACGCGAAGCACGACGACCACAAGAGCCGCTGGACCGCTACCATGAGCGGCGTCGGTGAGGTCGTGCGTCGCCAAAGCGGTCAACCCGGTGAAGGTCTTTTTCAACGGGGTGAGCATCGTGCCGAGCTTCATGAGCCCGAGGATGTTCGCCACGGTGTTGAGGTCGCCCTTGTCGAGGGCGGCTTGAAGAGTCTCTTTGATCGTAGCAGTCACTGGCATCGCTGTCTCCTTGCAAAGCCGATTGATACTTACAGCGAGCGACCTGTCGCTGTCAAACGATTAGGCGCGCTCACCCAGATACACACGCACCGTGCACGGTGTCGCCGGCACACGGATCAGATCGATCGCGGTGATCGGCACTGATTGCGAGATCAAAATGAACGTCGAATCAACCGGCACCGCCTGCGTGGCACCGTCCGTGCTCGTCAAACGCGCTTTGATCTTGCCGCCCACCGTTTTCAAGATGACCACATGGGCGTTCACCACGCCGCCGAATTGCACCGCAACCGGCGCATCGGAATTGAGATCGACGTCGTACTCCGTCTTGCGAAGCACGACCATCGACTCATCGAGCGGAGCGTCGACACTCGGCGCCAACGACGGCACCCCGTCAAGCGGGGTGGTCGTGTAGCCACCGGTCAATCCGAATTGGTAAGCCACGGGATCTTACCGGCCGCCGCCAGCCATCGGGCCGAGCGCGAACGGGCTGGGATCCGGAGCCTTCGGCATGTTTGCCGTGGGCAAACGATCGTCGGTCGGCACCGGCGTGATGTTGTCCTTGTAGGTGCCGTAGGTTTTGTCATGCTGCTCGACGGCTTCCTTCAAGGGCTTGTCCAGACCGGTGGTCTGACCGTACTCTTCCCAATTCTGCTTGTGACTCATCACGCGCTCCTTACTTCGTCAACGTGAATGGGGTCGGCTTGTTGGGCTCGACCTTGGGGGCCGCGACGGTCGGCTTGCCGCCGTCACTCTGCTTATAGCATCCGTGCTCGGCGTCAAACTTGTCGACATAGTCCTTGTGGGTCTTGTCGGCACCGACGTCTTGAGCTTCCACGTGATTGGGCTGATGTCCCATGACACTCCTCTACTTGCCACCCAGCGTGAACGGGGCAGCGGGATTGATCGGCTTGGCGCCGGTTTCGGTCACTTGAGGAGGCGTCTCGCGATAGGCGCCGCCCGGCATGCCCGGACCAACGGGGTGGCCGGCTTGCGGATCGTAATTCGGCCCATCCTCAAAACCCTCGGGGTTGGTGCCGAGTTCAAGCGCCCGCTTGCGCAAACCACGATGAACACCCGGGGGACCTTGGTACGCCATGAGACTCTCCTACAGCTTGGGCTTCAGCTCGAACGGCTGGCCCGGCTTCGACAACGGGCGAGGCTCGAACCCGGGGATCACGGTCAATCCGAGATCACCCTTGTCCGACCGCTCCGGCGCTTCTGGCGGAAGCGCAAGATGCTTGGCGTTGCCGTGAAAATCCGCCTCGCGGTGCGTGACGCCCGGCCGAATTGTGATCGGCGTATCGATGGGCTGTCCGACATTGGTGTAGTTCTTCGCCATTGGCCAAACCTACACGCGCAAGGGCGCGTCGTCAACAGCTACACGCGACGAATCGCAGACGGCGGAATCGGCCGCGAGATAACCGCACCGTCGTGCGTCTCCAGCGATGCGTCCGGATCGCGTACCCCTAGACTGTGCTGCTCCGGCGCAACTTCCAAGAACGACCGCGGGATCTTCAGCTCCAGCACAACCCGTCCATAGCTCTCGGCCGCCCCCGGCTTGGCCACGTACAGCCCGCGCGACAGCCCCGAGCCCGGAGAAAACTCGGCCGCCTCACCCTTCTCATAACGCTCGGCCGCCAACGAACCGGGCTTCAGCTCGGGGATGACCCCGTCTTTCAACAACCCCTCGGCTGTGCGTGCGTCCGTAGCATGGTGAACCGTCACATAGGGCTCGTTTTTCGGCAACGGCGGCCTCAAGCTCTCCAGCTCCGCCAATACCTGCGACGTCTGCACGTCCTGCCGCGATTCGGGATCTGTCACGGTCTCCAACGATGACGTGCGAACCACCTCGATAGCATCCAACAAGCTCCCAGCATCGCGCAACAGCGACACCGCCGCCGAACGTACTTCCGGCGCAACCTTTTTGACACGCTGTAATCGCGCCAATGTCCCGCGCTCTCGGGTCTCAGCGACGCGCGCCGCCTCGCCGGCCGCTTCTTTGACAGCGAACCGCCCCGTCTCTTCGCGCGGATGCAGCTCTTCAGAAAAGATCATCGTCGCTTCGGCTCTGCCAAATGCACCGACACCGGCAATCCCTGATGAAACCGTTGCCGCGTCATGTGCCCCACGACCTCGGCTCCGGGGTTGCTCTTGACATAGACCTTTTGTCCCGTCGCGGAGATGTAGTACCGGCCGCCGCGCTCGCCTTCTTGGACGGCCTTCGGCATCGTCGCGAGCTTCCGCTCCGCCTGTTCAATCGCGTGATGGTGCCCCGTCTTTTCGTCCATCACACGCTCGACCGACATCCCGCGACTGTGCTCGTCGATGCTCTGGAGAGCGCCCCGATGCTGGCGAACGGTGGTCGTCAACCTCTCTCGTTCACCGGCTTCTTTCGGCTCGCGGTACTCACGCCGCTCCCGCGCCATCTTCGTCAGATCGGCCCACTTACTCTCCATCGCCCGCGCGGTGTCGTGAACCTCTTTCGAGAAATCCTTGGACGTACCTTTGCCACCGGACAACCATGGTTTCTTTGAGTCTGCCATCGCTCTACTCCGACGCCTTCAGGCGTCCGCCTAGTTTTTGATAAACGTGCGCGATCACACCCCAAGGCTCGTCATATTTCGACTTCGACACAGTCTTCTCGCTCGGGGTCGCCGTCCCCAACACCGCCTCTTTCGCCCGATCCCAGATGTCTTCGTCTTCGACCCACGCGGGCGGGTTGTTCTCCAGGTCGACCGTCTTCGCGAGCTTCAACAGCTCCTCATCACCTTCGCCGTTTTCGATCTGCTCTGCGATCTCATCGACGTCGATCTCTTCCTCACCCTCGTCCTCTTCAGCTTCTTCCTCGTCCCCGCCCTCCTCTTCGTTCTCCGCCTGTGCCGGCGGCGCGGCCTTTTTCGAGAAAGCCGGGAGGCCTTGGGCTTTGACAAATGATGCGAGCTTCTTGGGATCGATCTTGACCATGTATTTCTCCGTGCCTCTTTCTACCCTTCCCGACATCACAACTCAACCCGCCGCCCATCCACGACCTGCCACCCGGGGATCCCCCATCCTGGTCGCCAGGGAGACAGCGCCGCGCGATCGTTCGGTCGCAACGGAGGAGTCCCGCGCCATCCGCGAAACCGCGCGACCCGCCTCGCCTCTTTAGCGCTCAACTGATCCGCGTAATCGTCCGGAAACACAAACTCCCCGCCGGCTGGCGCAACCTGCCCGTGCATCACTATCGAATCGGGATCCACACGGTCATCGAGCGGCTCTCCGCTCGTGTCATCGATGTGTTCAACCCATCTCATCATGAGATCTGGGATCTCTTCGGCCACCGCTTCGATGCCGTCCGCCTGCGTGACATTGTACGCCGCTATCGTCTCGGTGCGCACCACGCGCTCTGCCTGCCACCATGCCTCCCCCATAGTTTCCGCAACCCTCTCCACCGCATCCCCGAACGATTCCCCCGTCGCGAGCGACAGCGCTAACGCCGACTCTGCCCCCTGCACATTGCGCGTCATCATCGCCGCCGCGCTCTCCTCGTTCATCTTTCGCAACAGCGACTCACGCTTCCCGAGTACGCCCTCGAACCGCGCCGCCTCCTCGATAGGGAGCGAGATCTCCGCTCCGGTATAACGGCGCTCCAGTTTTTTGATGCTGCCGATCAGCCCGCGGAGAGCATCCTTGCGCGCCTCTCGCCCAACCTCACGCAAATGACCGCTCACCCTCTTCGCCAACAAGGCCTGACCCTGCAAGACCTGGACCTTGAGGAGCCGCAACTGATGCGCCGTGAACCGATCGCTCGTCTTGCCTACACGCGCGAGCTTCGCCTCAATTTCCCGCAAGGTTCGATTGTAAAACGACCGCACCGGTGACACCCCTCCGCGCTCGACCACCCGCGTGAGTCGGCGGCGGTGCTCTTCGAGCATCGAATCGTACGCGCTCGGGCTCACTGGTACTGCCCGCGCCTTGTGCCCTTGGCTTGGAATTCTTCGAGCGACCGCTTGGCCCGGGTCTCGGCTCGTGCAATCGCGGCCTCACGAAAAGCCGGATCCTTCTCGGCCTTTTGAGCAAGCAGATCCAGCCCAGAGCCCGGCTTGTCACCAGCATGCACAAAGTCTCGCGCCTTGACCTTTAGACTTCCGTTGGTCAAGAGGGTGACCTCTTTCTCGCCCTTCAACCCCGGGTCGAGCCGATCAACGCGGTGGCTCATCACGATCGAATCGCGCGGCACCTTGACTCTGAAATAGTACCCTTCCCCGCCGTCACCGTGAGCAGACGACAACCCTGCCACCACTTTGGCAACCCCGGGATCGTCCGTGAACGATGAAAGCACCCCCATCTCGATCGTAAGCTCGGCCTCGGGATCTTGCTGCACCAATTCATAGGCCTCGTCATACAGCCGGGCGCCCGACGAGTTGCTCCTGACCCCGCGCCAAACATATACCTCGGGCTCGTCGTACATCGATTGCGAGACCGCCGCCATCGCCGCGATGTCCGCGCGCACACCCTCGTCTTCGAGCCCTTGCTGAAATGCTTGGCTTACCGCCTGCACGTGCTCGGGCTCCGATCCCCGGACACCGGCCTTCTCTTTCTCACCCGAATAGAACACGTTCGTAGCCGCCCGCGTGCTACGCTCCAGCTCTTTTTGGATTGCCGCCGGATTGCTCGCGTGCACCGCCTTAGCCGCCGCAGCCCGCATCTTCGCTGTGTCGGTTGTGCCTGCCGAAGCCTTCCACCCCGCTACCAAGAACTTCGCGCGCCAATAGTCTCCCCCGACTTTCTCGATCGCTTTCTGCGTGCCCCCTCCCTCCAACGGAGAACTAGGATCCTTGTCCTTGCGCACCAGCTCCCGCAGATCCGAAGGCTTCACCCAGTAGCGCTGTTCGTGCGACTTGCCCAGCCGCTCGACCAGCTTCGAGACCGCGATCAGCCCTTCGCGTGCCATCACTCCACCTCGTCCACATCCGGCCACAGATCGTCATCATCAAGATCTGGCGCGCTCCCGCGTGTCACGGGCACCTCACCACACGGTGTCGGGAACTCAACTGTCGGTGTCTCGGGCAGCTTCAATTCGCGACGCAACAGAGCGACCAGCGCATGCGGATCAATCTTTTTCTTTTTGCTTACCGGCATCGCGATCCTCCTGATGCACATCGTCGTGACACCCTGCACACACTGTCACCAGATTGTTGGGGTCGTTCGAGTGCCCCTTCCGGCGCATCGCCCGACTCACCAGATTGGGTGTACCTGCCTTGTGGTGCACACTCAGGTCTTTCGACTCTCCGCACTTCTTGCACTTGTACTCGTCGCGCCGCATCACACCGAGCACGAGAGACGGCGGAAGCCCTCCCTTGCCGCCCGTGGCCAATGTAGCGCCCTGTTGCTTCGCCTCCGCTTGGAGCTTTGCGAGCGCCTTTTGCTCATTCTCACCGAGCTTGTCTTCTTGCGAACGATCTGGCTTTCGATTCTTGACCAGCCGCACAACTGCGTTGCTCATGCCGCACCTCAATGCACCAACATACCCGGAACCTGCACATGCACCGGATTTCGATCCTCGGGCGGTGCCGAGATCTCTACCAAACACCAGTCCGGACAACGCGCCGCCGCCTGCTCTGCCGCGGTTCGACAGCGATCACACGCACCTATGTCAGAGACCTTCACCATCGCCCCGTACTTGGTCGGAATTATCGGCACCGTGCAAGTACCATCCGGGTTAGTGGCCATGATCTGCGCCACGTATTCCGGACTCTTCTCGATCAGCTCTTCGAGCCGCACGAGCACCCGGATCCGCAGCGAGGCCGGCGCCCCGCACTGTTCACACTTCTTGTTCATCGCCGCGATGTGCATCTCTTTCGGAGTGAGGTCTCCCCGCACAAATTTCTGAAGCGTCGGCGATAGCTTCCCGTCCACCGGCTTACTCTTCTTGGTCATCATTCTCCTCCTGCATAGGATGGCTCACCGTACATGCCCGCGATCTTCACCCAATCCACCGCGGTCGGCCCCTGGCCCAGTCGCACCGCAGCATCATCGATGAACAGATCCACGATCGGCTTTCCCTGCACCCCGTCGTCGATCGCGTCAAACACCCCAGGCAATTCCTTCGACACAAACTCGATCATCTGCTGATACCGCGCCTGATTCAGCTCCCGATCCTCCGTCCACGCGCGTCGATGCACTGTCCGCACACCCGCGCGCACCATCGGATCCAGCTCCGAATCCTCACGCAACGCTCGATTGGCTCGCGCCGAGTACAGCAACAGCACGTGCCCCGCCTTTTTCAAAGCCCGCAGCCCTGCCTTTGCGCCGGGCATGAGCCGCAGCGGCGCCGCGAGATCACTGTACGAGCCACCGCGATCGACCACGGTGCCATCAAAATCGATCGCGAGTAGCATGCTACTCCTCACGCACCGCGCGCTTCTTCGACTTCTTCTTGACCTCGGTGACGATCTCGGCGTTCTTCACGACCTCGCCCTCAGACGTCAAGATACCGACCTCTTGCGTGTCGTCCTTTTTCGGCTCGTACGGCATCACGGCCACAACGGCGACTGATCGCTTCTCCGACACCGCGCGCACCACCACCAAAAACAGCTCGTCTTTGATACGATGGTCGGGCGCCAGATCGTCCCATGGCAGCAAATCCGGATGCTCAAGCGCCTCGGGCCGCTTTGTTGGGCCGAACTTCCAACCGGCCTTGAGCTTGCTTTCCATCCATTCGTGATGGAGCTGCTCCGGAGACTTGTCCAAATCGGCCAAGACCGACGTCACTCCCGCGATAGCGCTGTTCTTCTGCCATTGCGGTGTGATGTCCCAAGGCGCGATCGAGTGATCTGCCAGCGCGTGGCAATAGGCGCGGTGCGCTTCATGAGCGATGCGCGCAATCTGTTCTGGTGTCAGCTTCATTCCTCAACTCCTGCCTCGCTCGGTACCCCGGGGCCACGTAGCATACCCATTGCCTGCTGCATCATCGCGTCTTGCTGTTGCTGTGCTGCCGACTGCAACTGCACTACCAGGCTCTGCACATCCTCCACGTCATAATACTCAGCCACGAACTTGACCGCGTGCTCCAGGTCGAGCACCCCTCCCGTGAGCGCGGCAATCGCTGCTCTCGTGGCCAGCTCGACGTCCGACAACAACGGCTCGAAGTAGTGCGGCCACTGCAATGTGATTGCCCCGCCGCCCTTTCCGAGCTTCAAATCCTCATACGAGGTCTCCCCCGTTTCTGGATCGGTCACCGCCCGCTTTGGCAAAACAATGGCAGACCGCACCAAGACCTTCGTCTCGGGGTCCACCTCGACACTGCCGGTCAGCTTCCGCACGGCTTCCAGCATCATGACCACGAGCGGCAGCACGCCCCTTTGCCCGTACTGCTCTCGCAAAATGTCAGCCTTCGCGAGCATTGACGAATAGGCACGCTCGATCTCTGTTGCCGTTCGCTGGCTCATCTCCGGATGTTCGAGCACACACTGTGCACTCTCAAGGGTGAAGCTCCGCAACTGCCCTGCCAACTCCAGCGCCGCTTTTGGGCCAGAGCCAGAGATCTCGATGTAGTCCGCACTGCTCCCAGAGGGGAGCTTGATCGCGTTGTCGGATCCCTTCCGCACATCCGACAGCTCCGCATCCGAAACGATGCGCAGCGTCGGATCGCAGTTTGCGATCACGCCTTTGTTCGCCTGCGCCACGAGCGCATCGACCGCCTCGATCAGCTCGTACACACCGTGGCAATCGGGATCACCGTCCACATCATCCTGCACCGGTAGGTTCTGCGTCCAAACCACCGGACAGAACCCCAGTCCGTGTTTGACGACCTTTGCCCCAACCTCGTTCCAATCCGGCTCATCGCCGTCTCCCACCGGAGCTGGATTGAACAAGATGTCGTTCTCTCCGTCGATGATGCGCCGATACCAGTAGGCAACCTCGCGCCAGACTCCGGTTTCGTCGCGCTCCTCGACCGGATAGATGTACCGCTTTTCGATGGCGTCGAGCTTGTGTGTCATCCGATCCAAAAACTTGGGCGTGACCCACCGTGGATCATGCACCTCGATCACCGGCACGCCGTCAACAAACTGAAACCCGACACACGCCGTACCCATCGATCCGCCATACTGACGGGCAAGAAGCATCAACGCCCACAGCCGGCCAGATTCGACGAGCGCGTTGGCATAGGTCTCGGTATTGGCATCGCCTTCAACACGAATCGTCGGGTGTCGCTTCTCCGAAAAAAGCAACCCAGTAAACCGATCGACGATCACCCGCACCAACGGGTACGGAGCTGACGGCTTACGAAATCGCAAGGGCATGGTCGACGCGCCTGCGTCATAAAACCCGGGCGGCAGCACCCCTTGCGAGGCTATCGCCTCGGTCTCGATCGGGTCTACTACAGTCCCGCCGTTCCAGTCTGTGCGCCGACCAGAATACTTCTCGCAACGGTACCACGCCCACAAGTGATTCAGCCCCTGTTGCCGCGGGCTCAAGCCAAGACGCGCGATCCGATCATTCGTTTTCTCGGTCGTCTCTCCAGCGCCGACACCTTTTGTCAAGCGCTCCGCAAGCCCGCCCAACAACCGTCGCACCAAATGAGGCTCGTAGCCCGTACCTGACGACATGGTCTATTCCTTTGCTACACCCGCGGTCCGACCCACCGGACGATCACCGAGAATGTCCGCCAACCGTGCCAGCTCCAATGCACTCCGGGCCACGACCAAACACTTCTCGGAGATCTCGGCCTTCGGCGGTTTCTCCTCGACCCGCTGCTTCCCGTCCGCCGCTGTCACGATACGCGAATCGGTCGGCTGCAACGCGAGCGCAGTAAAGGTTCTCGCGACATCCAAGAGCCCCAGCGCCGTCGTTTTCGCCACGACCGCGAGCTTGTCGTCGAGCTGTTTGGCCACCGCCCTCAGATCGATCGGGGTCTGCGTCGCCTTTTGCGCCTGATCGTGTGCCAAAGCCTCTTTCAAACTGGTTTCATCCATGACGTCCTCCTGCTGTTTTGTACGCTATAGGGTCTACCCCGTCAACGCGAGGTCAAGTCAACCCGTCCAGACTCTGCTTTTCTAGCACCCATGCGCGCGCCTTCACGCGCAAACCATGACGCCATCAACCGGTCGCCTGTGTGCGCCATTGGATCAAAAAAGAGCATCTCTTGGATCCACTGCGCTGTCTCGCTGTGCATCACCCCTTGCCCGTCATTGGGTATGATCCACTTCGCCGCTGCCATCTCGACCGCGAGAGACTCCACACCGAACTCGGGGTGCGCCTTATTTCGTCCGGTCGTGAACGGCCGAATCGGTACCGCGCTGCCGGCGTTCGCGAACTGCACGAGGTACTGTTGCGCCGCGTTGTTTTCGACGACACAGATCGAGTTGTACCGATGATGCGTGTCAACGATACGCCCCACGATGTCCGGCCCCGCCCATCGCCCTGCCTCGATGTTCACCACCTGACGAGATCCGTCCCCGTGCACCCAGATCGTGAACAGCACTGTCTGTCCGGCCGCCGCGTGCTTCTGGACCGCCAGGTCGACACCTGTGTAGATCCTCCCGCGCTCGGCGCCCACGAGCACTGGCAAGAACTTCAGCTCGCGACCACGGTCCAGACACGAATCAATCCATTCCTGTTTGAAGCGACTCTCGGAATCGTCGCGCGCCTGGCACATCATCTGCCGCGCGAACTCTAGCGGTCCCAGCTCACCCCGCCGCTCTTCGATACGATCTAACGGCCACCGCTCCGGCCACCGCGATTCCCCCGTCGTCGGGTCCATCACGGGATACCGAAGCGCGGTCCAGCCCGGCTGTCGCGCAAACCGGTGGAGAGAATCGTCGGGATGATAGGCGTTACCGACGATCCAAACCTTTGCGTCCCGCGTGAGACGGCCGACCAGTGTCGCGTGGATCCACTTCCACAGATCCTCGCGTGCCGCCGGAGTCCGGCAGTTTTCATAGTCGAGGATGTCATCGAAGATCAGGAGATCGATACGCGCGCCGACGATGTTGCCGTGGATACCGCACGCCTGTAGCGACGGGTCCTTGCTCATGACCGTGCGCTGCACGAACAGGTGATGGCTCGTCCACGGGTCGCCTTTTTTCAATCGCGGAAACACCATCGACAGCTCGGCCGATCCCTCGACATATTTCGCCACCGACCGCACGATCTTCGCCGCCTGTTCGTGCGTGTTGGAGATCACCACGATGCGCTGATTGGGGTTGCGTCCAAGCTCATAGAGCGTGCGACCGATCGACACCTGCTGCGTGTTATGCGTGACCACGTACCCACGCCCTGCCAGATACGTGCGATCCGGAGAGTCTACCGCAATGCACCGAACCGGCACAGATGGCACCGGCTCAATCGCCGTGATGTATCGATATGCGGCCTTGCCCCCGACCTTCCCCTTCTTCTGTGCGAGCCGCTTTCTTGGGAGCCAGAACACGGGCTCGCGTGCGGTGAACGTCACGCGCCACTTACGACCAACAACCCGGCCATCAATCTTCGCGTCCTCTTCAGAGATTGCCGCCTTGAAGCCCAGCGACCGCACAAGCTGCAAGACCTGTTCAGCCAGCGCCTGTTTGCACTGCGTGAACTCCACGCGGCTTTTGCCGCCCCGGCCTTCGATCGATCCGTCTGTGTCAAGCAACCCCGCCAACAACTCACGACGCTGGTCCACGGATGCTTCAAGATACTCCGAAGGTATGTGTTTGTTACCGAGCACCCCGAGCGTTCGCAACCGCTTGCGCAAGGTATCGGGCAAACACCTCGACCTGTGTTCCGAATATCCCCCGATGTTCCCGCGCAACACCTTCGGATGTCTGCGATCCCGGTACACTCCCGCCGCGATCCCCCCTTCGAGCGCGACACACCGGTCGTAGATCGCCCGATCACTCGTGTGCACCGTCAATGTTGGGGTATCAGTGTCCCCTTCCCCCAGCCACGCCCCGAGCACATACGGATGCACCGGCAGCTTTCGCCCGACGTACTGCACCGGCTCCACCAAAGGGATCCGCCAACGATAACGTGGGTAGGCTTCACCCGACCTCTTACGCGCCCCGCTCACAACTGTTACGCCCTGTTGCCGCATATCCTCGGTCGTAAGCACACGAGGGGCCGACACACGACGATGGTGATTGTGCACAAACCGGTTCCATCGCTTTGCCCCTACACGGCGGGTCACACGAAGACCACAACCGCACGCACACAACGGGCCGTTGCCTCGATGCTCTGGGCTTGGGGCCGAACGAGCAAAATCGAGATGACTGTACACAAGCCACTGGTGATCAGAATCCGCAAGGAGCACTTCGCCGTCGTCAAAAACGACACGCCACACTTTTCTATCTCGCTGCACGCCGGTCGCAAACGTCACGCGACACGGGCGCCCACGAGAGTCGAACACCCGATCCCCTTTTTTCAACTCCGCCATCGTCGACCAGCCCGCGGGCGTCGGGATCGGCGTCCGGATGTCGATCGCTTTTCCACCCTCGGTGTGACTCCAAAGCAGCAACCGCTTGTGCGACGTCATGAGCGATTGCCATGCCTGGTGCATGGGCGCCATCTCGATCGGCTTGCCCGTCATCTCGTCCTTGAGCACGAACTCCATGAACGCAGACGGATCCACCCGCGCCGCTTGCGCGTGTATTTCCTGGGCCTGACGCAAGCGCGTCAATACCTCTTGCCCGAGATCTTCCGCCATCTCAGCCTATCAAAACTCGTGTCCGCAATTTGGGCACGTGTGTTTCTTCCCCTCGCGCGCTGTGAACGACACCTCTTTGACCTCGCCCGACACCGGTGTCGTCACCTCTCGCGCGGTCTCCGTAGCCGACTGTAGGATCTTGTCGATGTCTTCCTGACAAAAACCAGTGCTCTCCAGCACCCCGTCCGCGATCTCGTCAATCTCCTGCAACAGATCGGCGAGTTGAGGTCGATCCCATTCCGCAGTCTCGGCGGTCCGATTCAACGCCAGACCGAGCGCCACCGCCCGACGATCATCGACGTCGACCCGCACGATCTTGACGGTCTCCCACCCGAGATCCCGCATAACCTGAAGACGACCGTTGCCGCCGATCACACGACCGGTTGCCCGCTGCACCACCAACGGTTCGACCTGGCCGAACTGCTCCAGGCTGGCCTTGATCGCTCCCCGGTTCTTGTCCGGATGTCGGCGAGCGTTGCGGGGATCCTCGGTGAGAGAATCCAGCCGCACGACCTCGACGATCATGCCGCCTTCTCAGCTTTCTCCAGCCACTCCTCGACGGGGATCCGGAACTTCCGCCGGACCGCTACCGCGAGCCACAACGGGCACGCCCTCTTCCCTTTCAGGTACAGCGTCCACGCCGACAGCGAGCAATCCAGCGCCTTCGCGATCGACTCCGACGTTGGGCCGCCCTCGGCCAACAGGATCGCAAGGATCCGTGCCGCCGCCTTCGATCCGGGCTTGAGAGTTACAAATCGACCTGAACCCATTCCACCCATGGTATCCTCCTCCAGGATCATCTCGATGGGAACATTGCCCACGCGCGGCGCTCGGCTGCGACCACGACCGGGTAAACCTCACGCAACGATCGCGGGTCGTCAATCTGCACTGTCGCCCAATCGATGAGCGGCGAGACCTCGGCCGCGACTGCCAGCGCCTGCTCCTTCGTCGCCATCTTCCGCACCACCATCCCGCTCGGGATGTGGTCGACCTTCCACAGCTCGACCTCGGGATCGCGCCGCACCCCTAGGATCGGCACCTTGTTCTTGTCGAAAAACGTGATGCCCCTCACGCGCCGACGTGCCAGCTCACCGCGTGCCACCGCGGATTGACCTGTGTTGTCGATCATGTACTCTGTGACACGCCGAGGCATGCGAACCCCCCCTACCTTGTTCACGCATATTTGTCAATAAAATCTTCGAGCACAGCCTCGTGATACGCTCCATCCCACCCCACCACCCACCACCACGCGCGAGCAACCGTCTCCGTCGTGGCTCCGCGCAACCCGTACCAGTGCACCCATGCCCGAAGCCGTCGATCTGCCAACCTCTCCGCCCGCGTCATCACTCGCTCCTTTCAAAATCCGTGCGCATAGTAACCGTGTGAGAACAACGTCGCCTCGTTCCCCGAAACTCCGAACGCATCAACCGGAGCCCCAAAAAAGCGCATGGCCTCCATCAAGTCCGGGACCACTGCCGGGTCACACTTCGCCTCGACCGGCCCCTTCCAATCCCCCTTCGGGAACAACACCTCGACTCCCGGAACCTTCCCACCGAACAGCTCGCGGAGATACTCCGCGCGCTCGTCACTCGGCAAATCGACCGGGACAACGAGCGTGACCTTGGTCCCATCCTCTGCTTTGACAACAACCTTCCTCGTCTTGTCGCTCATGGCGACCTCCTTTCACCAAGAGCATGGCATTATCACGTTTGTTTGTCAAGAGAATCTCGCCACCGAAAACGCTCACCGCGCTCCGCCCGTCGTCGCACTTCAACACCGAACCGATCGTTTACCAGTGCACCCTCTTCGTAATAGTCGAACCAATCGGTGACCCCCATGAGCTTGACCTGACGGTGCACGAGCCGGAATCGGTGCTCGATGACACCTCGCGTCCGCGGATCTGGCGGGATCGGTCGAACCGTCCACGACACCACAGGACACATTTCTACCACGATCCAAAAGGGCCGCTTCTCCGCGTGCAACCAAAACTCCTCGCCCTCTCGCGTGATGAACCTCATCAGTTCGATCATAGTCCGATCCCCTTCGCCGCGTTGTCCCCGAACAGGTCCGCGTCCCGGATGTAGCGACGCACCATCGTCGCCGACTTGTGCCCCGTTTGAGCCATGATCGTGCGCTCGCTCTTTCCTGCCTTCGCCGCGGCAGTGGCCAGGCCTGCCCTCAAGGAGTGTCCGGAAAACCTCGTGGCGTCGAGCCCTGCCCGTTTAGTGTGCGTCTTGATCAGGTCCGCGATGTCCTTGCCGTCGAGCCGATTCCCGAGCAACCGCCCGTGCCGGTCGAACGTGCGGAACAGCGGCCCCGCCGTCGAAACCCCGTCCCCGAGCCGGGCTTGTAACCAGGCGAGCCATTCCGTGACCGCCCGGACCGGGCACAGCCCGTTACCCCGCGGGATCCCGACCTTCCTGCCCGCGCCCTCCTGGTCGGTCTTGGACCGGCGGAGCGTCACCGTGAGCCCTTCCGAGGTCACGGAAAGATCGGCCACATCGAGCGCCGTCAGCTCCGAACGTCGAAAAGCGCCGGCAAAGCCGAGCAATAGAATCGCTCGATCGCGCACACCTTTGCCGCCGTCTGGCAGAGCCGCGACAATGACGTGTAAATCCTCGATTGATATAGGGGTTTTCTGGTTCTGTGCGGTCCCCTTCGTGCGTCGAATCCCCTGCAAAACCGACCGAACTACCGCGGATTGTCGAGGGTTTGCGTACTCGGCCGCGCGTTGCGCTTCCGCGATAGCCGCAAGCGCCCGCTCAATCGTCGCCACCTTGCGCCCGTTGTTGGCAAGCTGCGACAGATACATCGCGACGGTCTCTGGAGATGCCGGAAAAAACGAGAGATTTCGAGACCCACACCATGCAGTAAACGCTCGCCAGTCCGCGCGATAAGCGCGCCTCGTCGAGGGCGCCTTCGCCGCTTGGGCGAACTCCTTCGCGGCCTGCACCGCAGTCGTCAGGGCTTCACTCGTCATCAATCCCACCCTTCCCGCAACTCGCGCTCAATCTCCATCGCGTCGGCCGTCTCGTCGCCGAACATCCGGCGGTTCTCGTGCCAGTTGTCGACCTCGCGCATCCCGGCGAGCCTCTCGGCGTCCGCCTTCGAGTCACCCGAGGGAGCGCAATTCCGGTGGAACGAGCCCTCGCCGCGTCCCCACGCGATCCGCGAACCCGACTCGAACCGATGCCCACAAGCCGCGCACGTTCCGGAAAACCTGGCAGTAATGATTCTCATGGCCTCCTCCTTACACGAAGAGTGTCTCATTATTCGGTGCGCTTGTCAAGAGAATCTAGCACCGCCCGACCAATTGCAGCCTTGATCGTCCACCCGCTCTTTTCACAGAGCTTCCGAGCGGTCTTGACAGCCGCGCCGACGCGAGCACGGGGTCATACACTGCCCCATGAAGGTGTTGGCCTTGCCGGTGACCTCGACCACCGCGTTGACCACCGTCCCGCCCGACACCTTCTTGAGCGCCTCCCGGATCTTCGAGCACCTGGGATCGCGCCGGAGCACCGGCTTGGTACCGAGTCGGTTCACGTACTCCCCGACCTTGCGAAACGACACGATGTGCTCCCCAACAACCTCGTTCCAACTCATGTCACTCCTCCCTTTCCAAACGGCGCCGCTTGCATGAGCGCCGCGTAATCCCAGAACCATGTCATCAACTCGGGCTCCAGCCCGCGCACCGTCAAAGCGTAAACCTCGGGCTCGATCTCCACGAGGTCAAAAACCTCGGCCAACCGCGACCGCACGAGACCGAGCGGGAGCTTGCGCGGGCGCCCCGGATAGTTGGCGACCACGAACCCGCCGACACCCACGAGCCCCGCCACCTCTCTCAACGTCGCATCGAGCGCCGCGGTCGAGGGCTGATTGAGCACGTTCGAGAGCATCACGAGATCGTACCGTCGTGTGAGCGCCTCGGGATCGTGCACACCCGCGCGGATGTTGCCCCCAATCTCGTGCGCGACCACATCGAATCCCATCGCCCGCAAGGTCTCCGTGTGCTGTGCCTCCGGTCCCGCGCCATAGTCGAGGATCTTCATCCGCCGGGTTGCGAGTCTCGCGACGACGCGCGGCGCCTTGGCCCAGCGTCCCACACACCCCCGTGTGTGGGCAGTGCGATTAGCGATCTCGATTTCTTGATCTGTCAGCACCGTATGCCCTCCGGTCGGTGTTCAACGGACAACAACAGCCCGCCCCAATGGCGAGACCTTCTGGATTCAGCGCGGCGAGCGCACACCAGTAGCGCCCTTTCGCCCGGTACAGGCCCGGACACTTCGTCCCGAGCCAAGGCGTTTTGTAGTGCATCTGCCCGATGACGCACGTCGCCTTTTTGCAACAGTACCCGCACCCCACGCAGTCTTTCATCACGTCGCCTCGATGCGCGCCCCGGTGTTCGGGTCGACCGCCAGTCCTCTCACGAACAGGAAGATCGCGTCTTTCAGCTCCTCATCGGTCGGGCTCATCCGCCGGATGTACTCCTCGCCGAACGCGAACACCTTGCCGATGTCCATGATGTTGATCGCGATCCCGCTGCACCCCGCGTAATAGGCGCGCTCTACCCGCGTCTTCATCGCCTTCTGCTCTTTCTTGGTCATCGTATCCTCCCAATCAAAACCCCCAGCGCAACAATGCAATAGGCAGAGAATGGATCGCCTTCAATCAAAGCCATGATAGCTATCGGCAAACTGATCCAGCTCATCAACTCAAGAACTGTTCGCCCTCTCATCACGCCCTCCTCACAGCCCCGCCGGTTCGCGGTCCATCACCATCTCCAGCGAAGTCGGCGTCCAGTGCAAATCGCGCTCGATGCCGAGCCCCCAGCGCAACTTGGTGTTGGCCAGCTCGTCCAGCGAGAAGTAGCCCAGCTCGTTGCAGCCGAGCCCCGTCACGTACCCGAAGAACTCCCGGGTCTCCGGATCCCATTCGATCCCGTACCACGTGCCCGAGCCGCACGGGTTGAAGAACTTCACCCGGCAGAGCTTCTTGCTGTTCGGGAGCTTCTCGGTCTCGCCCATCTTGGGCAGCGTCTTTTCAATGGCTTTGGTCAGCAGCTTCATCGTGTCTCCTCCTACAACAGAAGGGTCTCATTTACCAGTACACTTGTCAAGAAAATTCAACCGCGGTCCCGCCCGTCATGCGTGCAGCCGACCTGTCCGCACACGTGGCAGTAGGCATCCTCGTCGATTTCGACGCAGTCCTTTTCGTCGACCCGGTGTTTGTAGTCATCGCCGACCATGACCATGAGCACCGTCCCCGACTCGGTGTCCTCGACCCATTCCCCCTCGCCGGTCTCTTCCTCGTACTCGTTGCCCTCGGCGTCGGTCGCGAGGCACGTGTCCGGTTCCCACACTTTCGGGTATCCGGCGAAGTAGCAGGCCACGCCTGGCCACCTCTTCACCACGTATCGAGCGCTCTTGTTCATCACCTGTCTCCTTTCAGTAGCTCTTGCGGATGGCGCACTCGTGCGCCGCCCGTCCTGACGTTGCTGACACTCCAATCGTCCCCATCCCCGCCGTTGTTCTGGACGTACCAGATCCACTCTGTCCCGAGGATCCACCAACTCCCGCCGCCGTTCGGCGACCTCGACCAGGGCCTCAAACGGGCACTCGGGATCTTCGCTGAACATGAGATCTCGCACGATGGCGCGGAGCTTCTCGTCGGGCACCACATCCGCGAGCACGAGGTCGAGCGCCTCACTCAGCTTGTCATAGACCTCGTGCGCCCACCGGCACTCCCATGTGAGCGCCCGACCGGGAGACGTCCCGGGCGGGATCTCGCCGGAGAGTCGGTTAGCAGACATGAGCATCGTCCGCAGGTTCAAGAAAAACTCAATGTGATTCTGGTAGTAGCTGACTTGGGTCTTGGTCATGGTCTCATCCCTCTCCCAGCAAGTCCGCCGGGGACACGTTGCACAGTGACTCGATGGTGTCGTCACCGAGGTAGGGGTGGAGATCCCACCACCACTCGGCCTTGACCGCGGTCTCGATGTCTCGGGCCTGGCGCTCCAGCTCGTTGGCCTGGTCGCGAAGCTCGCGGGCCTGGTCTCGCTTGTACCGCAACACTCCGCGGAGGGTCTTCTCGACCTTCTCGTCGCGGGCCTGAAGCTCGGCCTCGTCCCGGACCTCTTTCTCGTGCAGCTCTTGGTCTGTCAATTCTCGGTTCATCTCAGCCCTCCTTGATTACGAACCGGCGGTAACAATCGCGCCCGATTGGCCAACACCCCATGTACCCGCGGTCGTTCTCGTCGCTGTTCAAGTCACCCCAAGCGTCCCCACCGGCGACGACCACTGCCGTGTGCGGCCAGGGGTCCCGAACCGGTTTGCCGCAGATGGCGCAAGCGGTCGAACGGAGCTTTATGTCTTCATCGCTCCACCGCTGTTGATCGGAGTTCTTGCCCTCGAATGGCTTAACCGAAAACTTCGGGGCTTTGGTGTCGCACTTCTTGCACATCGTAACCTCCTCGTTACATGAGGAGTGTCCCATTATCACGTACGATTGTCAAGGAAAATGCTAACGACCGTAGGCCTTGATTCGGCAATTGGCGCAGAGCACGAGGGTCTGTTCGAGAGCGCCCATGATCCGATCACGCGAAGCCGAGCGCTTCACCAACGGCGGGATCCGCTCCGCGGTAGGGGTCTTCGGGAGATACTCGAACGTCGCGGGATTCGACTCCCCGCACTGCGCGCACCGCAACCCAGCTCGAACCTCATCCCACCATGCGCGATATCGCCGACGATCCGGATCGGCAGTCGTGCGCCCCGGTGACCAGTGATGCTTCCGATGGCAATTCGCACATAGCGGCTCGCACCGGGCGATTTCCTCGCGCACGCGCTTCAACGACGCGCCCCGATTCACGAGATCGGGCACCCCGCCGTGCTTCTCCCCGGGGTGATGGAACTCGATCGTGCGCGGGTCGGCTTCGGCGCAACGCGCACACTTGAACCCGCTCCGCA
>Ga0315297_10000158_pt1 | contig 36317 bp, 22 predicted proteins | sample YL17G15_0_MG_FD_203628 | JGI IMG/M metagenome (GOLD analysis project Ga0315297, IMG submission 203628) | Sediment microbial communities from Yellowstone Lake, YNP, Wyoming, USA - YL17G15_0 | ecosystem: Environmental > Aquatic > Freshwater > Lake > Sediment | place: USA: Wyoming | collected...
CAGCAGGGCCATCATCGCGACGATCATGAAGATCACGCCGCCACCGACCACCGCCCAGCCCGATGCCGGTGTGATGGCAATGCGCCGCTGCAATCCCTTCATCCGATCGCGGAGGAGCCGCATCGCCAGCGCCTGCGCGATGAACATCAGCGCGAACACCACGAGCCCGGGAAACACGTACGCGAAGAACAGTTTCGGATCGTTGCCGAACCCCGTTTTCGCTGTCGCGTCACCCGGACGGATGACGCCGACCTTCATGTTCTGGAGGCCCTGCAAGCCGGTCATCCGGCGCCCGGCCTCGAAGAACCCGCGCGACACCTCAGCCACCTCATCGGAGGTCGGCTCCCGTTGCGCATCGACGTAGGTCTTGATCCGGCTGATCGGCTCAATCGCCTGTCCGTAGAGCCCGTTGCCGATGACGATGGTCATCTCCAGCATGCTCTTCGCAATCTCGGGCCCTATGCTCTGGATGGGGTTCTGGTACAGCACGAGCTCGGACCGCCGCCCGGCCAGCAGGTTGTCCTGGAAGCCCTTGGGCACGACGATCAGCGCGGCCGCCTGGCTCTTCTTGAACAGGCGCGTCGCCTCGTCACGGCTGGCGACGTGCGCGAGCTCGAACATGTCCTTGACCGGGCTGCCCGCAAACACCTGCGGCACCGCCCCGGAGGCGAACGAACCATCCTCGTCGAGGAAGAGCACCCTGGTCGGGGGGAGCTTGCCGACGGCGGCGGTCTGGCCGAAGGCGCCGTACTCAATGAGGGCGATGGTGAGGGGAATGGCTACCAACAACAGGATCAGCCCCGGGTTGCGCACCACCCGGCGAAGATGATGTGAGGCGATCGTCAGCGCTGGGTTCATGCCGGTCCGAACCTCTATGCGGCCCTGGCGCGATGAATCGCGCCCCTGCGGATCACCAGGCAAGACATGTCGTATGCCGTGCCCTCACCCCGATATCGGAACATCGAATTTCGCGCAGGGGCGCCATTCATTGCGCCCTTGAGGGCTACTCCCTCAGCTCCCGTCCCGTCATCTTGATGAACAGGCTCTCGAGGCTCGGCTGGCGGATGGCCACCTCGCGTACAGATCCCAGACTGCCCGCGATCGCCAGGATGCCCGCCAGATGCTGTTCGGCGCGTTGGACGGTCAACAGGAGCTCCGCATCCGACGCCTTGAGCAGCTCGTACTCGGGATGCTGCTGCAACTCGCGCGTCACCGCGTCCGCCCTGAATACGCCGCGCAGCGCGATGATCTCCCGCGCGCCGGCGGTCTCGCGCAGTTCCTGCAGCGTCCCTTCGACCAGAATCGCGCCGTGATCGATGATGCCGAGGCGGTCGCAGAGCCGCTCGGCCTCATCAAGGTAATGCGTCGTGTAGACCACGGCGGCTCCGGCCGACGCGATCGTGCGGACCAGGTCGAGGATGCTCGCGCGCGTCTGCGGGTCGAGCCCAACGGTCGGCTCGTCCATCAGGACGACTTTCGGATCGTGCACCAGTCCGGCCGCGATGTTCAGCCGCCTGAGCATGCCGCCCGAGTAGCTCTCGATGGGTTCCCTGGCCCGGTCGGCCAGACTCACGCGCTCCAGGACGCGACTGACGCGCGCGTCCAGATCGGCGCCCGAGAGCCCGTAGAGCTTCCCGAAGAATTTCAGGTTGTCGCGCGCCGAGAACTCCGTGTAGAGCGCCACTTCCTGCGGGACGACGCCAAGCACGCGCCGGGCGTCCACCGGCCGCTGCGCGATGTCGATCCCATTGAGTCGTGCCTGCCCGGCATCGGGTTTCACCAGTCCACAGAGGATGCCAATCGTGGTCGACTTGCCGGCCCCGTTTGGCCCGAGCAGGCCGTAGATCTCACCGGCCGTGACGCGGAACGAAATGCCCTTGAGCGCCTCGTTGTCGCCGAACTTCTTGCGGAGATTGGTGACGTCAATCACAGAGAGATCGCCGGGTCTGACAGCCTCCGCCAAGGCTACGGCGGCCCGCCGAAGCGTTGCGCGAAGGGGGAAGACCCGGCCTCCAGTGCAGAAGATCCGGTTTACGCGACAATCCCGAATCCCGAACCCCGAATCCCGTCTGCATATATCTCACCCTTGAGACGAAACCGCGGGATCGCATGTTCCCGCGGCGGGGCCGCACAGGCCCTACTCCCGCGTGATTCTCGGCTTCATCAGCGCCACCATGGCCTGCACGCCCAGCACCGGCCCGGGCAGAATCACGAGAAACGCCCACTGCCATCCGATCCACTCCGCCACCGCCGACGTCAGCCTGATCGAGAACATGGTCAGCAGGAATCCCAGGCAGGTCTGAACGGTCAGCGCCGTGCCAATGTAATCGTCTGCGCTCGTCTCCGACACGATGGCCGAGAACTGCGCCGAGTCGGCGACGACGGAGAATCCCCAGACGCCGACCAGCAGGAGCAACACGAAGTACGGCGCGCTGAATGAGGCGGCCGTGAGCGCGCAGCACGTGGCGCTGGCCATCATCGCCCAGGCTGCCACCCTGGCCCGGCCGACGCGGTCGGCCCAGAAGCCGGCCACCACGCATCCGGCCGCGCCGGCGCCGAGAGCCACAAACGCCGCCAGCGATCCCAGATGATCGGCGGCCGCATTCTTCTGGAGGTGCATCGCGGCGGCGACGTAGAGGCCGACCCAGGTCCACATCGCGTAGAGCTCCCACATGTGCCCGAGATAGCCGAGGATGCCGAGCCGCGTGCCGCGCCTGGTAAAGACCGTGAACGCCGCCGATGGATTGAATGGCGCGCTGGCCGACACAAACGGGCCGTCGCGAACGGTGAGCGCCACGAGCAGCCCGCCGGCGCAGGCGAACCAGGACGACAGCAGCATCATCGATCGCCACGTCCCGTCCGACACCGCGGCGAGCAGGTACGGCACCGCCTTGCCGAGGGTCAGGCAGCCAATCAGGATTCCGAGAGCCGCGCCGCGCCGCTCTTTGAACCACCCGGCCGCAATCTTCATCGCGGGTGGATAGACCAGCGCAAGCGCCGACCCTGTCGCGAAACGCCATGCCACGGCTTCGGCGGGCGACGCGGCCACGGTCACCAGCGCGTTGGCGCCGGCCGCTGCGACACAGCCCGTCGCGAACACCCAGCGGGCGCTCATCAGGTCCGCGAGGTTCAAGAGGGCGCTCACGAGCGTCCCGGCCACGAAGCCGCCCTGCACCGCCATGGTGAGCCACGCGGCCTGCGCGCTCGTCAGGTGGTACTCGGCCACGATGCCGGTCGTCACCGCGGTCGCAGAGAACCACGGCGTCATGCCCAGCAGTTCGGCCAGTCCGAGGAGGGCCAGCATGCGCCACGCCTGTTGTTGATTTCCCATGTGCCGCAATTGCCGATACGATGAGTCGGGTGAAGTGACCATCCTACGCGATGACGAACATGGAGAGCCAGTCCATCAACATTCCCTTCAGCAAGCACATCCTCGGCAACCAGCTGCAGGTGATCATCCACGAGGATCACGCCTGCAAGCTTGCCGCGGTCAATCTCTGGTACCACGTCGGGTCGAAAGACGAGGTGGCCGGCCGCACCGGCTTTGCGCATCTGTTCGAGCACCTGATGTTCGAACCCTCGAAGCACTTCGGCACGACGTACTTCGAACTGCTGCAGAGAGCGGGAGGCCAGATCAACGGGTCGACCAGCACCGACCGGACGAATTACTGGGAGCTGGTGCCGTCGAATGCCCTGGAGCTGGCGCTGTGGATGGAATCGGATCGCATGACGCACATGCTGCCGAGCCTGACGGCCACCGCGTTTGAGACCCAGCGCGAAGTCGTCTTGAACGAGCGCCGCCAGAACTACGAGAACCGGCCGTACGGACTGGCGATCGTCGCGCTCACCGAGGCGCTGTTTCCGGCCGATCACCCGTATCGCTGGATCACAATTGGTGCGCCGGCCGATCTTCGCAACGCGACACTCGCCGATGTCCGGGCCTTCTTCCGTCAGTTCTACCATCCGGCCAACGCGTCGCTGACGGTTGCCGGCGACGTCGATACAGATGCCGTGCTCGACCTGGTCAACGACTACTTCGGGGCGTGCCCCGCCGGTGAGGCCCCGCCGGTGGTCGCCCCGGCGCCCGCACGCGCGACCGCCTCGCGTCGCATCCTGGAAGACCGCGTCGAACTGCCGCGTCTCTACTCGGCGTGGCTCACGCCCGCCATCTTTACCGACGGCGATGCCGATCTCGACCTGGCGTCCGACATCCTCGCCGGCGGCAAGCCGTCCCGGCTGTACCGGCGCCTGGTGTACGAGGAGCGAATCGCCACCGATGTGAGCGCGTCGCAGAACTCCCGCGAACTCGGCGGTTTCTTCGCGGTTTCCGTGACCGCGGTCCCCGGCGTTGGCCTCGACGTCGTCGAGCGGGCGGTCGCCAGTGAGGTGGCGGCGTTCGCGCGGGAAGGGCCAGGCGACGACGAGGTTGCGCGCGCGAAGGCGCTGACCGAGACGGCGTTTGTGTCGCGCCTCCAGCGCGTCGGCGGTTTCGGCGGGCGATCGGATCAACTGAACAGCTACAACGTCTGGCTGGGTGACCCTGGATGCTTCACCCGGGATCTCGACCGCTATCGCGACGCCACAACGCAGTCGATTCGTGAGGCCACCGCGCGCCATCTGCTGCCCGAACACCAGGTGACACTGAGCGTGGTGCCGGCCGGGCGAACGGACCTCGCCGTGGCAGGTTCGGACGTGGTGGTCGTCTCGTGAGCACCATGAGCCGCCGCGAGCCTCCGGCAGCAAGACCGGGTCAGCCGGTGGTCTTTCCCCCGGTGACACGCATCCGGCTGGCCAACCGTCTCGCGATCTGGTTCGTCGAACGCCGCCAGTTACCATTTGTCACCGTGTCGCTCGTCGTGCCGGCCGGATCGGCGATCGATCCGATCGACCTGCCTGGAGTGGCGTCGCTCACCGCGGACATGCTGGACGAGGGCGCCGGCGGCCGATCGGCCATCGAGATTCAGGAGGCGTTCGGGCGTCTCGGCACCACGCTCAACACCGAAGCCGGCTCGGACGCCGTCCTCCTGTCGCTGTCAGTTCTGCCGCGTCACGCGCACGAGGCCTGCGCGCGTGTCGCCGACCTGGTGATGCGGCCGACGCTGGCCGTTGAGGATTTCGAACGGGTCAGGACCCTTCGACTCAACCGTCTTCGGCAGTTGCGCGACTCGCCATCTTCGCTCGCCGATCAGGCGTTCGTACAGGCCATCTTCGGGGCTTATCCGTACGGCCACCAGCCGTGGGGCTTGACGCAGGCCATCGAGCGCATGCGCATCGAGGATGTGGCGCACATGCACGAGGCGGCCTATCAGCCATCGTCCTGCACGATGATTGTGGTGGGATCGCTCGAACCCGGCGACGTTGCGCGCATCGCCGAGTCGGCGTTCGGGACGTGGAAGACGGGGTCAGACCCCATTCCGTCGCGGAAAATGGGGTCAGACACCATTCCGTCCGCGTCGCGCGTCATTCTGGTTGATCGTCCTGGTGCCGCGCAGACCGAACTCCGGATCGGACATGTGGCTGTGCCCCGCCGCACGCCGGACTATCACGCGTTGGTCCTGTTGAACACGATTCTCGGCGGACAGTTCGTCAGCCGCATCAACCTGAACCTGCGCGAGCAGAAGGGCTACACCTACGGCGCGCACACCGCGTTCGACTTCCGCCGGCTGGCCGGGGCGTTCGTGCTGCAGACCAGCGTCCAGACCGATGCCACCGCGGACGCGGTGCGAGAGTCTGTCAACGAGATCGCCGCAATCCGGGGCGAGCGCCCACCGACGACGCAGGAAATCGACTTCGGCCGCGCGACGCTGACCCGCGGCTATGCGCGGCACTTCGAGACGACCGGGCAGGTCGGACGCGCGTTGGCGCAGTTGGCAATGTACGATCTGCCCGACGACACCTTCGATCGGTTCGTCCCCGGCGTACGAGCCGTGCACGCCGACGAACTCACCACGGCCGCCGAGCGGCATCTCCATCCCGGCGAACTTGTCGTCGTCGCCGTGGGCGACCGCGTGAAGCTCGAATCCGGGCTGGCCTTGCTCGGGCTGGGCGACCCGGTGGTGACGACGGTCGCCATCTGACGCGGCGCGGCCAGACCGCGGCCAGGGCCGGTTGCGGCTGAGTGTCGCGAAGGATAGACTTCGAATCGCCGGAACGACGGAGGCTGCCGTGGAAGCCGTCACGCTTGTGGGGCGAACAATCGGTCGCTATGTCGTCCTCGAGGCCTTGGGTGAGGGCGGCATGGGCACCGTCTACAAGGCCCGGGACACGCGGCTCGGCCGCATGACCGCGCTCAAGGTCATGCGTCCCGGCCGGACCGGCGATCCCGATCGCCAGCGCCGTTTCGTGCGGGAAGCTCAGACCGCATCGGCACTCAACCATCCCAACATCCTGACGATCTACGAGATCGATGCCGACGCGGGCATCGACTACATCGCGATGGAGTACCTCGCCGCGCCGACGCTTGCCGCCCTCATCGCCTCCGGGGCGCTTCCCGCCGAACGGGCGCTGCGTCTGGTGGTCCAGGTGGCGGATGCGCTCGTAGCCGCCCACGCCGCCGGCGTCGTGCACCGTGACCTGAAGCCGTCGAACGTCATGGTGCTGCCGGGAGACCGCGTGAAGGTCGTCGACTTCGGCCTCGCCAAACTCACTGAGCCGACAGCCTCGATCGACGAAACCCTGGAGCCGCTCACCGCAAGAGGCGTCGTCGTCGGCACAGTGCCCTACATGTCGCCGGAGCAGGCTGCGGGGCGGCCTCTCGACGCGCGCAGCGACCTGTTCAGCCTCGGCGCGATCCTTTACGAGATGCTGGCCGGACGGCGGCCATTCGGCGGCGACGGTGAGGTGAGCACGCTCGCCTCGATCCTCCGGGACACCCCCGCCCCGATCGCGGGCCTCGGCCCCGAAGTCGCGCGGATCCTCGACCGCTGTCTGCGCAAGAACTCGGCCGAACGGGTGCAGTCTGCGGCAGAGTTGAAAGCAGCCATCGAAGCGTGCATCGCTCCTCGCGCCGACCGGGAGAGGCCTTCGGTCGCGGTCCTGCCGTTCACGAACATGAGCGGCGAGAAGGACGACGACTACCTGTGCGAGGGCCTGGCAGAGGAGATCATCAACGCGCTGACCCGGATTCCTGAACTGCGCGTTGTTGCCCGGACCTCCGCGTTCGCCGTCGGCCGGATGGGGCTCGACATCCGCGAAGCCGGCGCCAGACTCGGCGTCGGCACGATACTCGAGGGAAGCGTGCGCCGGGCGGGCCGCCGCGTAAGAGTCAACGCGCAACTGGTCGCCACCAGCGATGGCACCCGTCTCTGGGGCGAGCGCTACGATCGCGAGCTGACCGACGTGCTGGTCCTCGAAGACGAGATCGCCGCGGCGATCTCCGCGCGGCTCCGGGTCGAGTTGGCGCGCGACGAGCACGAGCGGCCCCGCGCTCTTGTCAGAGCCGTCGATGTCGAGGCGCATCGTGCCTTCCTCGAGGGACGGTACTATTTCGCGAGGGGGACGCCGGAAGCCCTGGGGCAGGCGCACGCGTGCTACGAGCGGGCGATCGCCCGGGACCCCGACTACGCACTCGCGTACGATTCGCTTGCGGAGCTCTACTGGTACCTGGGATTTTTCGGCGGCCAGCCTCCGCGCGAGGCATTCTCGCGGAGCACCTGGCACGCGCTGCGCGCCCTGGAACTGGACGACACTCTGGGCGAAACTCACGCCCTGCTCGGCATGCTCCGGAAGGAACTCGACTACAACTGGCCCGAAGTCGATCGAGAGCTTCGGCGAGCGTTCGATCTGAATCCTGAGTCCCCGCTCGTCCGCCTGCGCCATGCGATCTGCGCACTCCTGCCCCACGGGCGTGTCGAAGAGGCGGTGGCGGAGATTGAGCGTGTGCTCGAGAGCGACTCCCTCTCCATCTTCGTCCGCTGGTGGCTTGCCGTGATGGCCTACCTGGCGCATCAGCCCGAACGCGCAGTCGAGGAGGGCCGGCATATGATCGCGCTCGACCCGAACCATTTCCTCGGTCACTGGGCGCTCGGCGTTGGGCACCAGGGAGCCGGCGCGGGGACCGAAGCGGTCGCCGCGCTGGAACGATCGCACCAGTTGTCGGGTGGGATGCCGTTCACGCGCGGTTTCTTGTCTCTGGTCTACGGGCAGACCGGGCGATGCGACGATGCCCGTGCACTGATCGATCAAGGAACGCAGGCCGCCTCCACGGGCTACGTGGCCCCGTTCACGGTCGCGCTGGGATACGTCGGTCTGGGCGACTGGAACGCCGCGTTCGAATGGCTGGACCGGGCCATCGAGGTTCGCGATCCGCTGATCATGCCGATCAAGACGTATCAGTTCCTCGACCCGGTGCGCGGTGACGCTCGATACCTCGGTCTTCTCCGCAAGATGAACCTTCAACAGGACGCCTGACACTGACGCCCGGCCGGCCTTTACGCCACCCCGGCAATCCGCTACACTTCGCTCGGGTTCTGTCCCCCCAACACACCAAGGAGATCGCACCATGGCCGATCCGACCTCGTCTGGCGCTCCGCCCGGCAACCGCGGAGTCATGATTGTTCTGTCGTACCTCTGGATTCTCGCGCTTGTGCCGCTGCTGACGGAGAAGGAGGACCAGGAAGTTCGCTGGCACGCCAAGCACGGGATCGTCCTGATGGTGGCTGAGTGCGCGTTTTGGATTGTCTTCACAATCCTCACGAACCTGCTCGGGATCGCGTCGCTCGGCCTGGGCTGTCTGGTCGCGCTGGTGGGACCGCTGATCGGGCTGGCGATTCTCGTCCTGCACGTATACGCCATCGTCCAGGGACTGAACGGGAAACGGCTGATCGTGCCCGTCGTCAGCGAGTTCGCCGACAAGTTCTGAGCGCGAGAGGAGGTCGGACCTGATTTCGTCTTGACGATGCAGAGGAACCGGCCGCAGAAAGTGAAATCAGGTCCGAACCGTTTCCGACGGCTCTCACGCGTGCTGGTGGTGTTGGTCCTCGTGGCGGCTGCGTACGACGTCACGCGGCCGCCGGCCGCGCAGGTCACCTCGCGCGCCGCGCTTCTCGGAATTCGCGTCTATCAGTCGACACTCTCGCCGCTGCAAGGATGGCTTGGCGTCAGATGCCGATTCACGCCGTCGTGCAGCCGCTACGCGGCCGCGGTCATCGCACGTGACGGGATCGTTCGCGGGTCGTGGCTTGCCGCAAAGCGCATCGTCCGTTGCGGACCCTGGACGCCGCAGGGAACAGAGGACGCGCCGTAAGGGCGGGCGCGACGGGCGGCCACGGGGGGCCGCCCCTACGGGTGTCTCCCGAATCTCGACTCCCGAATCTCGACTCCCGACTACGATTCCGGCGCGGCGGGATCTGGAGCGCTGGCTGGCGCGCTCGCCGACGCGTCAAACAGACGCCGTGCTTCGTTGTTGAGCAACACCCAGAACGCGTAGATCGCGAGCGCGGTGCCGAAGGGTGGGAAGAAGAGATTGAGCACGGCGAGCGACAAGCCCCCCAGCCGCGCCCAGGGCCGGCGACGGCGCGCCGCTTTGGCGGTCACCAGGTGAGCACCTCCCCACAGCATCGCGCCGATCCCGAAGACGAAGAATGTGACGGCGGTGAGTCCGGCCAGCAGGCCGCCCTCGTATGCCGCATGTTGGGCTGAGGTCACGACGGCCAGCGCACCCAGGCCCAGAACGAGGATGGCCAACCCGGTCACCAGCGCGAGCGCGCCCCAGATCTGGTACAGGACGGCGAGCAGGTCCACGTGTCGAGTCATGCCATACGGTCCTCTTGAAACGCGCCCACACCCTCTCGGCGGCGACGGCCACATCTAACGGCCCAACGCCCACATCCAACCGCGCGACGGCCACATCCGACGGCGCGACGGCCACATCCGGCGGCGCGACGGCCACGCAGCGCCAGGATCTGGTTCGGGAACCGTCCGGCGTGTCCCCGGCGCGTGCTAGTATTCTGCCATCAGCCATGCGATCTGTCCTGCTGACTTTTCTGGTGCTCTTGCCGGGGATTGCCGGGGCGCAGATTCCCGTCCTGAATGTATCCACCGCACGGCTGTCATTCATCACGTCCGGCACCAGCCAGTTTCCGCCGTCGCAGCAAGTGCGCATCAGGAATACCGGCAGCGGGTCGTTGCTGTGGCGCGCGACGACCTCGACGCCGTGGCTTCGCCTGTCGCCTGGTGAGGGCTCCGCCCCTGGCACGCTGACGGTGACCCTCGAAACCGCGCGGCTCGCCGTCGGCGATTACAACGGCCGGATCACCGTTTCGGCGATCGGCGATGCCGATGATTCGCCGGCCACCATCGACGTATCCCTGAAGCTGGTCGCGGCGTCGAAGGCTCCACCCGAGCCGGCCGCGGTCGCGCCACCGGCCCAGCCCACCGCGCCCGGCAGACCAGAGGCGACTCCGCAGGTGACCGAGAACACGCTCCCGCAGGTCAAGCTGTCTGCACCAACAGGCTCGAGAATTCCGGTGACGTCGACGGTGGAGATTGGCGCGCCGCCGGGCAGCCGCTCGCTCGCCTGGACAGCCAAGTCGGATCAACGGTGGCTGACGGTGGAACCAGCCAGAGGCACGACGCCGGCCACAGTGACCCTGAAGGCCTCGCCCACCGGTCTTCCCCCGGGAGAGGCGCGGGCAACCGTTCAGTTCGTGGACAGTTCCGGCACGCCTCTCCTCGTGGTGCCAGTCATTCTGACGGTCGGCCGCGACGCGGAGGCCGGCACGACCACGTCCGGTCTGTCCGTGTCGGCGGCCGCGCTGCCGCCCGCGACGCGAAATCTCCCGTACGGCCAGGCCATTCCGGTCAGGGGCGGGACCCCTCCGTATTCGGTCCAGATTCTCCAGGGCCGTCTCCCGCCCGGCCTCGTGCTCGCCAACGGCGCCATCTCGGGCGTGTCTCGGGTCCCCGGCGCGTACCAATTCGTGCTCGGTGTGATGGACTCGTCGACGCCACCGCAGAAGGTCGCGCAGCAGATGTCGCTCCGGGTGATCGCGATCTACCAGGACACCGCCCTGATGGTGGCGCCCCCCGCGGTCAGCATCGTCATCGTGGGCAACCAGCGCCAGCAGCCCGTGCGGCTGAACATCTCGAGCGGCGGACAACCGCTCGACTGGCACGCCACGACCGACGCCGCATGGTTGAAGTTGATTCCTTCTGACGGGGTGTCGCCCGGCATCCTGCAGCTCGACGTGGTCACGCAGGGACTGGCTGCCGGATCCTACATGGCCACGGTGACGGTGATGATGGAAGGCGTACCGAACAGTCCGGCGCGAATTCCCGCGCAACTGTTGGTTCGCAAGTAGGCTGCCCGATGCCCGACACCCAAGCCCAGATCCGCGCCAAAGAATGCCCGTGCTGCTGTGAGTCCATGCGCCTCAGGACGTACGAACGGATCGACCGCATCCCGGGAACGGGCCAGACGGTCAAGCACGTCGTCAAGGAGTGGGCGTGCCCGGAATGCTCGTATGAGGAGGAGGACGAGGATGACGAGTAGCGCGGGGGACGGATTGATGCGCGCGTTACGCGCCCCGCGGCTCTGACCAGTGAGCGGGTCAGATCCGGGATCAGACCCGGGGACGGGTCAGCGCTTGATGGAGCCTGGCATCAGATTGGATCGGCGCCGCGCCGGTCAGCGAGCGCCCAGACGCAGCAGGATCTCCCGACGGGTCTCGTCGTCGAACTGGTCGAAGGCCAACGCCGCTTCGCATTCGTCGCACAGCACTTCGAATACGGCCGGGCGGTTTTCTTCGGCCACGTTCACGTCGGCGCCTTCCAGTTGGACCACGTGCATCTGCAGGGTCTTCACGAGAAAATTCTTCGCATTGCCGCAACTCGGGCACGCTACAGCCATCGTCAACTCCTCCATGCGCGAATCCGGCCCGCGCCGACACGCGCTCCATCTGTTGATTGTATGGAATGGCAGGCAATGGAGGCAATCAAGATCTTCGGCGGGCGGCGGTGAGGTATATTCGTCATGCTGGCATCCGCCGGCTGGCCAGGGGTGCACGGGCGGGGTGGAGCAGGCGCGACATGAGCACAACGACGTACGAAATCCGGTCTGAACTGCGTGGCGGTCATTGGGTGGCCTGGGTCGTCAGGACGCCTGACGGCAAGCCCGATGGATCAATCCTCCTGGTCGGCCGGACGAAGAAGGAAGCCGAGCAGCGCGCCGACGACTGGGCGAACGGTCGCGTGAAGTAGTCAGTCGGGATAGACCAGCACGCCACGGACGGGCGCGTCGGGAAACAGCGCCTGCGCCGCTTCGACATACACGTCGAGCTGGCGGCGGTCAGTCTCGCGAGGGGCGCCGGTCTTGAAGTCGATGACGACCACCTCGCCGTTCGGGGCCCATGCCAGGCAGTCGATGACGCCGCGCACGATCCGGGCGGGCGCGCTGTCGATTCTCACCGACACCGGCACTTCATAAAAGCAGGTGGAGCCGCCGATGATCGAGGCGATCTCAGGCCGGCTCCGCATGCGCCGGTAGACCGAGACGGCGTGCTCGACCAGTCCATCCGGATCCTCCACGTCGTGCCGTTCCTCCTCATCGAGCAGCATCCTGGCCCGCCGCGCGACCGCGTCAGGGTCAGAAACGTCCACGCCGAACTGGAACAACCGGTGCACGAGCCGACCGGCTGCCAGGGCGTCGCGATCGCCGGATGCGCGGCCGCTGTATTCGAGGGCCGCCTGTGGGGCCACGACATCAGTGACCGCGGCGCGTGCCACCGCACCGGGGTCGGCGAGCACTCCGAAATCGTCATCTGGGCGCGCCACGCGTGAGCTTGCGAGGAGCTGGTCTGGCGTTGTCCCGGACCCCGCCGGGGACAGTGCCGACACCGACCGGCGGAACCGGTGTACGCGGCCGGACGCGGCCTGCCACTCGATGTCGGCGCCGCTTGCATCCGGCTGCGCCGCCCGGGCAACCGCGTCGCGCAGCGTCTTGGGCAGCACACTGGCCAGACTGCCCCGTCCCGGTGTCAGGACGCCCTTCTTCGTGGCCGACACCAGGTACAGCCGGTCGCGGGCGCGCGTGATCGCCACATACAGCAGACGCTTGAGTTCCTCGCTGTCGCGATCGCCGACATCCTCATCGAACTCCGCCTGAAAGTCGCCCACGGCCACCGCTTCGTCGTCGGGCGCATTGGGCGCAATCCGGATCGGATCGGGAGGGGCGCCGGCGCCGCGCGCGAGATTGACGACGAACACCACCGGAAACTCGAGGCCCTTGGCCGAATGCACGGTCATCAGGCTGACGGCGTCGAGGGCATCGACCACCGCGTTCGACTCGTCGCCCGCCGACAACTGGTCGAGATCGGCGGCCAGCCTCCCGAGCGTCAGGTACCCCCGGTTCTGGATGCGGCGAATGAGCGCGCGCATCTTCTTGATGTTCTCCCGCGCCTGCTCCGCGCGCGCGCCGCGGATCTCGAAGGCGTACGCCGTATCGGTGAGAATGCGGTCCACCAGTTCGGCCGGCGGTATCCGGTCGGCCAGGGCGATCCATCCAGGTACACTCGCCCGGATCGCACCCAGCACCCGCTGATCGTCCGCGTCGAGACCGCCAATTCCGGCTGGCGCGCGCCCGTCCGAGAGCGCCGTGGCCAATCCGGGCGCCAGGCGCTGGAGTCCCGGGTCGGACAGCCGCACGAACCGCGATCGGAGCAGCGCCGCTGCCCGCAGATCCGACGCCGGGTCGGCCAGGTATCTCACCAGCGCGACGATGTCGCTGATCTCGTCTTCGTCGAAGAACCCCAGCCCCTTGTACACGTACGAGGGGATGCTGCGTGATTCCAGCGCCCGCTCAAATTCCCGGTGGCTCGATCGCGAACGGAACAGGATGGCCGCGTCCCCGGGCCGCATCATTCGTCGCAGGCCGGTCTGGCGATCACGAACCGTTGCGTGTTCGACGAGACCGCTGATCTCGGCGGCCACGGCGGCCGCGCACGTTCGTGCCTCGTCATCCGCGATCACGCCGAGAACGGGCTCGGCCGTCTCATCGGCGGCGTCATCGTCGAGCGGGAACTCGTCCCGGTCGTCGTACCGGAATGCGTCGGCCCGGTCTGGCGCCTTCACGACCTCCTGGAACACGTCGTTGGCAAACGCCAGCAGGGGCGGCGCCGAGCGGAAACTCTGCCGGATGTTTCGCAGCGGATCCTCATCCACCCTGAGGGCTGCGATCGCCTCGGCAGCTTCGTCCAGCACGACGACCTCGGCGTCGCGGAACCCGAAGATCGACTGCTTGCGATCGCCGACGATGAAGATGGACGGCCGGAGCGGTGCCTCGTCGGCCAGACCGAATCCTTCACCCCAGGCGCGCACCAGTTGCAGGACCAGTTCCCACTGGGCGCGAGAGGTGTCCTGGAACTCATCGACCAGCACGTGGTGGTACCGCGCCTCCAGCAGGAAGCGGCTGCGGGCAAACTCGTCCATCTGCGACAGGAGGTCGCCGGCGCGTACGAGCAGTTCGCCGAAGTCGAGTACGCCGTGCGCCTCGAGCGTCCGTCGGTGACGGTCCACGGCAATCTGGAACACCTGCCACACCGCCCGGGACAACACGACGTTGAGATCGCGCCGAAGCGCGCGAATAGCTTCGTCTATGCGAGCGGCTGTCGCGACGACGCGCTGCTGGTGCAGCTTTCGCGCCGCCTTGTTCGGGAAGCAGGTCTCGTCGCAGTCAGAGGGCAGGCGCTTGCGGGGCTCGCCGGCCTTGGTGAGGAAATGCGCCCGCAGTTGATCGATCAGGCTTCGCAGCGACGCCGGGTCGGGATGCTCCGCTGCCACCATCGCACGGACGCCTGCCGCGAGGATCGTGAACCTGGGGTGCCCGACGGGCCCTCGGTCCAGAAACTCATCGAGACCGCCTGGCACCGCGCGCAGCACGTCGGCCAGCCGTTCTGCTCCGATTGCACACGCCCGGGCCACGGTCATCTCCCGCGGCCCCGCGGCGAGCACGCGGCCCAGCACGCCCGCGGCGACCTGGCGCCGTCCCAGCAGCGCCGCCAGCCCCTCCCGCAGCCGGGCCTCGCCCAGTTGCGCGAACAGCAAGGCGACATCTTCATGGGTGCGCGCCCGGCTCCTGGCGATTCTCAGGGTGCCGTCGAGGGCCTCCTCCACGAGGCGCGCCATCTCCGTCTCGTCGGCGACCTGGAAGTCTGGATCAAGATCGGCTTCGAGGGGAAATTCGCGCAGCAACAACAGGCAGAACGCGTCGATCGTGCAGATGGCAATCTCGTTGAGCCGATCGCGCAGGGCCCGCCAGCGCTCCGCGTCCCCGGGCGACTCGGTCGATGCGCGGCGCAGTTCATGGACGATGCGTTCGCGCATCTCGGCTGCGGCCTTGCGCGTGAAGGTGATCGCCAGGATGTTGGCCGGGGCGACGCCCTCCCTGATGAGGTTGACGTAGCGTCCCACCAGCACGCGGGTCTTGCCCGTGCCGGCCGACGCCTCGAGCACGACGTTGCGACGCGGGTCGACGGAGGCGGCGCGGGCATCCGCGTCATGGAGAGGCGCGGGCCCGGGCGACGCGCCTGCCGGTCCCGACCAGGGCGGCACCTTACTCGTCACCGACGTAATCCTTCCGGCAGACGGACGAATACGGGCAGTGCGCGCACTGGTGCCGCGACTGCGGCGATGGCGGAAACTCGCCGCGTTCGATGCGGTCGACCACGTCCAGCAGTCGCGCCTCGCCTTCGGCGAGCACGGCGTCGAGTTCGCCGGCCTCTGTCGCCAGCGGTGCGTAGTGCGTCTTGCCGAACGCAATGTAGGCCGCGTCCGCCGGACGCCAGGAGCGTCCACGGTACCCCTCGAGCCGCTGACGCGCGCTGGCCGCGTACGCCGGAAGCTGGACCGCCTGGTTCTTCGCCGGCGCGCGCGACAGCTTGTAGTCCAATAGCCGGAACGTCCCGTCGGCCAGCAGGTCAATGCGATCGGCGGTGGCCTTGAGCCGCACCAAGCGTTCGGCGTCTCCCGATCTCAGGCGCGTCTCGCCGTTGAGGGAGAACTCCATCAACCGCTCCACGACCGGCATGGGGCGTTCGGCTTCGATCCGAAAGACAATGTCGCCGAAGCCGGGCGCGACGGCCGATCCCATCAGGCGCGCGCGCAGGAGCGCGGCATCAGATTCGGAGAGCGGCGCCAGGCGCTCCTCGGCGATCTGCGCGAACCGGCTGCGCGCGCGGTCCAGGTTCTCCCAGGTGATCGCCCCGCCTCCCTCCTGCTGCCACGCCTGGTAGAAGTGCTGAAGCACGTCGTGAACCAGTCGGCCCTGAGCCCGCGGTCCCAGCGATTCTTCATCGTCGGGATCCTCCTCTAGGCGAAGCACCTGCGTGGCGAAGAAGACAAACGGGCACGCCAGATACAGATCGAGCGAGCTGACCTTGTAGGCATCCAACCGGGGATTAAGTGACTGTCCGTGGAATTGCGGGAGCGACGCCGCCGCGCGGTCACGCCGGACCGACAGCCAGTCTGACGCCGGCCCGCGAAGCGCATCAGCGCGTATCGGGTCGAGACGCAGCGCTTCGTCCTCGAAGATCCTGGCAGGACGCGGCGTGTCGTCTCGCGAGACGGCCAGGCCGCTGTCTGACAGGTCCTCGAGAAACGGCGACGGCTCGACAATGGCGTCGTCTTCGAGGGTGAAGGTCGAGACCACCACCTCGCGCGATGGCGCGCGCAGCAGATCCGAGAAGGCCGCACGCTCGGCCGCCCGGGCGTCGGGCTCGGCCGGCCAGCCGAGCTGGGACAGCAGGGCCGCGGGATAGAAGATGCTCCGGCGTTCGGAGCCGGGCCATTCACGCTCGGTCAGCCCCACCAAGTACAGCGTCTCGAAGTCCCCGAAGCGCGCGGCGTCGGCATCCAGCAACTGCACACCAGAGCGCCCCCGGTGCGGGGCAAACGTCTGCTGACCGATCCAACGCCGGATGGCGGCCGCGGTCTCGGCACACGCCCGCGGCTCGTCGTCGTGCCGGCGGTGCGCGTCGCGCAAGCCGCGGATCGACGCGTGAATGGCCGCGCGCGCCCGCATGAGCCGATCGCGTGTCGACTCGTCTTCGTCCGGCATCCGTTCGTGTGCGGAGAGAAACGCGAGCAGGGTCTCAAGGTGCGTCGAGGGGTGATCGATTCGGGCGAGCGGCGCCAGATCGTCCGCGATTCGCACCGAGGCCAGCGCCGCCGGAAGCGGCGAGGAGAATCGCCTCGATCTGCCTGGCCCGGTGGCTTCGGCCGACGCCGCGGACCAGACGTGGGCCAGCCTCCGCAGTTCCGCCGCATCACCGGGAAACCGCGCCTCACTCAGCGCGCGATCGAAGGCGGCGATGTCGGCCGTCGAGAGGCGCCGGCCATTCGCGTCGAACGCGAAGACCGGAGATCTGACGAGCGCCACCAGCGCGGCACGGGCGAAGTTTCCGTCGACACACTCGAAGATGAGATCCAGCGCGGCAGCATACGGCTCCGACGCCAGAGGCAGGGCATCAAACGCCTCGTGCGGCAGACCGGCAGATGGCAACACCTGGCTGGCCAGGTAGACGTACGGCAGCGGGCGTTTGAACACGATGCCGGTGCGCCCGAGCCCCGGCGAGGACATGTGGCGCGAGGCGCGCTTGACGCGTCGGGCGACAGCGCCCAGTTCTTCTTCGCGATCGCGATGCACGAGGTAGAGCGGAGCGTCTGGGCCGGCCGGCGCAACCAGCACCGGAGACGGGCCGGCTGGCGCGTCGGGCCCCGCTTCCTCGTCGATTCCGGGCAACAGGTCGCGAATGCGACCGAGCAATCCCGCGTTGAGCGTCGACGCAGCGGCGACAATGTCGATGCGTGCCAGACCCGGCTGCCGTGCCAGCAGATCGAAATCCGCGAGCCATAGACCGTTGGCATCGCCGGCCCTGTCGGCGACGGCGATCACGACGTGCGTGAAACGGGCGACGGGTTCGTCGAGCAGGCGCTCGCGCATCCGGTGTTCGTCGAGCCCGCCCGTCGCGGTCAGCCGCGCCTCGTATCCCCGGAACGCCGCCGCCATGAACCGGGTCTGCGCGAGCAGGCGAACCGCTCCCCGATCGGTGTCAACCTCGCGCGCGAACCGTTCTCCGATGAGCCGCTCGAAGTCGATGACGGAACGCAGGTGCCGCCGCAGGGCGTCGTAGAAGGCCAGCATCTCCGCCACGATGCCGGGACGGACCGTGAAGGGCGGCTTCACACCACCCGCGATCGCCTCGCGCGCGGCTGCGCCCAGCAGCACTTCGCGCTCGTGCGACGACAGGCAGGTCTGGCCGCCTGCCAACCCGTCGTGCAGCAGCGCCTGCCACTGGTCGCGCGTCACCAGGTGTGGCAGCACGATCGCACGGCGGCCTGAGGCGAGCGCGCGGTCTTCGAACAGCCTCCGCAGCTGCTCCGCTGGGGTGCGCGTCGGCACGAGCACCGCGCGGCTCCGGATGGCTGCAAGGTCGCCCCCCACGGCCAGTTCCAGCAGGCGGTCACGGAACTCGCGAAGATCGCGCGCCCGAATCAGCCGGGTCGCCCGGGGTGTAATCACCGGTACTTCGGGGGAGCAAAAAACGCGTTGATCTCGTCTCGGGCCAGAGCCACCAGCAGCAACGCGCCGGCCGCGGCAGCCGACGCGTTGCGCGCAGCCTCGATGTCGGCCGTCTGTATCGCCGTACGGCGAGTGCCCATGGCGGCGTGCATCAGTTGCACGGCACTCACCAGCGCATCATGTGAGGCCCCGAGCTCATCGGGAGGCGACAGGAACGCCGCGATAGCTCTGGCCTCAGCCAGATGGCGTTCGGCGGCTGTCAGGTCGCGGAGATCAGGGCCAGACATCGAACGAACGGCTTCGGCGGTTCTGGTGACATCGTTCAGACGCTTCAGGCTGCTCTCGATGCCGCGCCGGTACTCACGATACGTCTCATCGCGATACTTCCATCGATCCAGATCGAGCCGCCTCTGCCGGGCCGTGTCCAGGTGTGATTCGAGCGCGGCCACCAGCGTCTTGATATCCGTCTGGCGCCGGCGCCCGAACTGCTCGTCCTTCCGGCGGGCATCGGTCAACACGCGTTCGACGCCCTTGACGTCGGCCCGCGCCGCGCGCTTGTCGGCATCCCTCGTGGCGTGTGACACGAGGTCGGCGTACTGACGGTCGAGGCGCGCGGCCGCCTTCGCATCGTCGTACAGCCGGCGCCGCGTCGCCTTCACCCAGTCGGCCCCCAGGGAGGGCTGGTTGCGATCGAGTGTCGCCAGAATGGCCGCCTGCAGTGACATCCGGTCAGCCCGCACATCTGTGGATCGGGCCACGGCGGCCGCCAGCTCGATCGATTCCCTGGTGGTCGGGCGGTCCATCAGCGGCCCGGACGGCGGTTCCAACGTCGCCACGAGATCGATCGAAAAATGACGCTCCCCCGCGTCGGCGCGAATGCCGGCAATGGTCTCCTCGACGACGGATGCCAGGTCGCGGACGTCCGCGGCGCGGTAGCCGAAATGTTGCGTGGGCCACTCCACGAGGCGCCGCCGGGCTTCCTCAGCTGCGGCCAGCCGCGCCACCGGATCCTTCGAGAATGCGATGGACGTCAGTGCGCGTGCCATCTCGTCGGTCAACGCCACATAGTCGGATTCGCCGCGCGTCTGCGCGTACCGGCGGTACCGCACGGTGTCAGCATAGACACTGGTCCGCTCCCAGTCGATGACATCGGCAGGCAGGCTGACCATCTGCAGCGTGTCCGGGCGGTTCTGATCGCCCAGAGGCAGCGTGAAGACCACGCGGTCACCAACGCGTGCGAACTCGCCCCAGCTGATCAGCGGCGTGCCGGTCTTCAGGAAGATGCGATACAGCACGGGCTCGAACGGCGACTGCGCGGCAGCGCCAGCCACCGACACCAGCAGCATTCCCATCGCCATCCATCCGAACAGCCGATGGGCACGCCGTCGCCCACCGGTGCGGGCGGGCCATGGCCTGGCCACGCCGAAGCGGAGGCGGGTTGCTGTCCACGGCAGACTGCATGATTGCGACCTTGCTCACCGACGACTTCGCAAGCGTAGTGCGGGGTCCGGAGAGCGTCAAGCGAGACTGCGCCCACCGCGCCAAAACGGTCCTGTTGAAAAGCTGTGGATGTTGGCAGCAGGGCCTGTGGACGATCCGATAATCGAAGAGAAACAACACGGCAAAACATGGTGACGCGCACATTTCTCAATTGTGGATGCGACCTTCGTGCGAATCTTCGCTTGATTGTGTGAGCGAAACGCATAGAATGCATGAGCTTCCGCAATGGCTTTTTTCCGGCGGCGGGAATCATTCATGTCGACGGTCATTCATCGATTCGAAAAGGAAATCGGGGGGCACCTCTATGTGATCGAAGCCTCTCCGGTCCACGCGGATCGCTGGCGCGCTCAGATTGCGCGGCGGCCCGGGATGGCGTCGGCACTGATGCCCTTCTACGGACCGACGCCCGACGATGCCGCGACACGGCTGGTCAAGTGGCTCTCGCTCGCGCACCACGTCTCGGCCGAGCCCGCCAAGTAGGTTCACCCATGATCGTTCTGCGGTCACGACTGATCAGTGCCTGCCTGAGCCTGCTGCTGATCGGTGCCGCCGCCGCGGCGGCGGCAGAATTGCCGCGCGTGAAGCTGGTGGCCACCGGCGGCACGATCTCGAACCGCGTGGGTGGCCGGCTGACGGCCGCCGAACTGGTCGCGATGATTCCCGATGTGCAGCGGTTCGCGCGGCCCGAGTTCGAGCAGTTCTCCAATGTCGCGAGTTCCGAGATCACGCTTGACCAGTGGCTCGCCCTGTCGCGTCGGCTGAATGACCTGTTCGCCACGCAGCCAGATCTGGCGGGCCTCGTCGTCACATCCGGCACTGACACGCTGGAGGAACTCGCCTACTTCCTGCACCTGACCGTGCGCCACGAGCGGCCGGTCGTGGTTGTCGGGTCGATGCGCAATCCCAGCACGCTCGGCTATGAGGGCGGGGCGAACCTGCTCGAGGCGTTTCGCGTTGCGGCCTCTCCCGATGCGCGAGGCAAGGGTGTGCTCGTCGTGCTGAACGACGAGATCAACTCCGCGCGCGAGGTGACGAAGACAGATGCCCTGAGGCTGCAGACGTTTCAGAGCCGGACGGTGGGTGTGCTGGGTGTGGTCGACGCGGACCGCGTCGTCTTCTACCGCAGCACCGTCAAGCGACACACGTCCCGCAGCGAATTCGACGTGTCGACGATTACGGCGCTGCCTCGCGTGGATGTCGTGATGGTGTACCAGGACGCGCCCGGCGATCTGATCAAGGCCGCTGTCGACTTTGGCGCGAAGGGGGTCGTGATCGCGTCGGCTGGCGCCGGTGCCACCAGCGGCACGCAGTCGGACGCCCTTTCGTACGCAGCGAACAAGGGCGTGGTCGTGGTCACGACGACGCGCGCCGGCAGCGGCAGGATCTCGGGAGGGCGGTCGATGGGAGCGCCTCCGGCCGCCGCCATCGGCGCGACGCCCGCGGCGCCTGTCACCGTTGGAGCCGTCGGGTCCGCCACGGGTGCCGGTTCACAGCCGGCCGGCCCGGCTCAGGCTTCGCGCGGGCGACGGGCGTTCGTAGGCGGCGAGGACCTGCAGCCCATCAAGGCCCGGATCCTGTTGATGCTCGCGCTGACGAAGACCAGCGACCCGATCGAAATCCAGCGGATGTTCCTCGAATACTGAACTTTCAACAGGCTGGGGACGGGTTGGTTTTCCACGCCGTGGCAAGAGCTGCGCACCTGTGGAAAACTAACCCGTCCCCACTGGTGCAACACTGGTGCAGGCTGCTGGTTCCGGGCCGCTGGTTTGCGCTAGAATATCTGTTCCACCGTATGTGGGCCAGTAGCGCAGATGGGAGCGCGCGTGAATGGCATTCACGAGGTCACGGGTTCGATCCCCGTCTGGTCCACCACTTTTCGCGAGTCAGCTTGCAACGAACTTGCAACGGATTCCACGAAGGGCGCCTTGACCGGCGCCTTTCGCCGTTCAGCCCACCAGCAGCCGACCGCAGCCCGTACACGACGAAGGGCGCCCCGGGGATGTCCACGGGGAAGCGCCCAGCAGTCGCGGCCTTCCGCCCAAGCCATACGTCGATGTCAGTGCGTGCCCCTGGCGAACGGCAGCGCGAACACCGCCTCGCTCAACCAGACGTCGGCCATCGACGACAGCCGCGAAAGCCCCATGAGTTCTGGGCGAGCAGCGGTCTCCGACGCGGCGCAATCTGCCGGTCATGGTGTAGCAAGATCTGCCACGTTCGCTGGCCCGCTTGTGTGCAGAAACTGCCACCTGCCCAATTGCGCTGTTCAGGCTCGCGAGGAAGTGATCGTCACATCGCGAGTGTGCTGACCGGGGACAAGAGCCTGCAGGACAACACGTTTCGAGACTTCGTGTGTTCTAGCCGGATCCAACCGGCGCCGCGTCCGCGGCGCGTGTGGGATGTGGCACGCGATCCGCCGTACACGGAGGCGTGTCCCAACCCTCGCCGACCTATGAGCCGCGGATTCCGTCGCAGGGCGTCTGGAACGTGGTGAAGCTCCGCTGGTTTCGCACTTCACCGCCAGGTGATCGTCGCGCCCACGCCCGCGCCTTTCGCCGAGACGATCGGGGCGACGGTGATCGTCTTCTTCCTGTCGCCGGTGTAGAGCACGCGGCGTCCTTCGTGGAGGCTGTCGGAGATCGCGCCAATCAGCGCGCCCATTCCGGCGCCGACGCCGGCGAAGGCGAGGCCAGCTCCGAGCGCCTCGCCGCCACTGCCGTCGGCTGCCAATACGAGCAGTCCGACCGAGAGGCCTCCCACGCCCGCGCCCACGCCCGCGCCAATGAGCGCGCCGTCCTTGATCGAGTCCACTCCATCGATGCGACGCACATCAGCCGCCGCCAGTTGCGTCTGGCCATCGCGATGGCGAAGGGTGACGGAGTTGGCCGAGAGCGCGGCCACATCACCCATCCGCACCTCTCCGTCACTGGTCGTGACCCACACTTTCTGGCCGGTGTGCACAAGGTCGAAGCCCGCCGGTGTAATCAAGGCCTGGGCCGGCGCTTTCGGAAACCGGCCGATCGGCACGGACAGGCCGATGCCGGCGCGCAGATCGGCGGAGACGTTCGAGATGATGAACGTGGTCTCGGCACGCAGCGCGAGGCGCGAGGCCAGACGCCGCTCGACGCCGATGCCGATGCTGAACGCGCCAATGCCTTCGTGATACGTGTAGCCCGGCGCGCTGTATGAGCCGTTGGTGTACGGCCCGTAGCTCTCCTCGCGGCTGCCGGCGCCGGCGCCGACGAGCCCGAACATCCGAGTGTCGCCGAACTCAACGAACGTCCGACGGAGTTGAACCAGAAACAGGGTCTGGGCAAAGCTCCTGGAGGAATACGTTCCGTATTGCTGAGTGCGACTCGGCTGGAAATCGGTCGCGAAATCGATGGCGGTCAGCCGATCCAGATTCCACGAAACGTTCAGGCCCGGCATGACCCCGCTGTTGCCTTCGGCGCGGCCGACGCCGGCCACCTGCACGCCCACTTCGACCGGGGGAAAGGCCTGCCCCTGTTGGCCCGCCCACGCCTGAGTCGCCCCCAATCCCAGCGCGGCGACGACCCACAAGTCACGAAGCGCATTCTGACCAGCCATGGTGAACTCCCTCTCTTGTCCAAGCGTGTTGCGTCGCCTGGATGCGTTGCCTGTACATGAATGCGCAAAGCGCAAACGTTACGGCTCTGCGCGACGCGAAAGGACTGCCCCGGTTCGTCAAGCAGGAGAGTTTCGCGCGTTGCTCCGCTGCGAGTGCCTGGCAGGCGGCTTTGCCCGCTTCCGCTGCGATGACTGTAGCCGGGATCGGTTCGGGACCGGTTCGTCCCGTTTTGGTGTAAAGGCAGGGCAGGGTGCGCGGTACTGTTCGGAGGGGGCGCCCACGGGGTCTGATACCAAGGCTTATGTTAACATGCTGAGCGAAAAGCGAGCGGAGCCCCCGGGTTCTTCTGTGCGGCCCCTTCTGTGAACTCCTCGTTTCACCTTGGGAGGCGGCCATGCGCTCTGTTCCCGGGACTCCCCCTCCGTCCGTTCTTGCCATCTTCTTCTACTGCTGCCTGGCCCTGCCGTCCGCGGCACTCGGGCAGACCACGCCGCCCCCGGATCCCTTCCTGGGGGTGACGATTCTCTCGGGCGGGGCCTCGACGCCCGGCGGCGCCGTGACGATCACGAATCATGCGACTGTCGCCCGCAGTGGCGCGGGCAACCACGGGATCGTGGCGTCGAGCACCAGTGGCGGCTATTCAGACGCGGTCCTGGATTCTTTGCGGAACTTCTCGGCCGCTCCGTTTTCCTTCACAACAACGGCAGTCTGGAACGCAGACAGGACGGCCGGCGATCTCGGCGGCCCTGTCACGGGCGCCCGGGTCAACGAAGACGGCGATCCGCTACCCGGCGGAGGCGGCAGCTTCACCCTGGCAGGCGACGGGAGCTTCTCGTTCGATCCGGGGAACGATTTCGCCGACCTCGCCGCGGGCGCATCGGTCAAGACGTCGGTGACCTACCAGGTGGAGGGCACCAACAGCAGCAACGGGGCGACAAAGAACGCGACCGGCACGCTGGTCGTCACGGTGAAGAAGGCAGACGACGGAACGCTGACCTACACCGCTGACGGATGCGATTTCGGCGACGTCTTCGGCTCGAGCAGTCGCCCCACGGACGACAGCACGGTCTTCCCCGACCTGAAAGCCTACGTCACCGGGATGCTGCGGTTCAGCTACTCCGGCGGTCCGGGCAGCGCGGTCGCCGTCGTCAACGATGGCCTTATCACGACGGACGGAAGCGGAGCCTATGGGATCCTCGCGAGCACGCAGGGTCAGAACGGTGCGAACGGACGCAACGCCGGGATCTTCCGCTCCTCGCAACCCGGCGCCGCGGGAGGGGCCGGGGGGGCCGTCACCGTGACGGCGGACGGCCAGATCGAGACGGGCAAAGACGATTCCGCCGGCGTCGTCGCCATGAGCGTCGGCGGCAACGGCGGCAGCGGCGGCGCTGGCGGCTGGTGGTGGGGCGCCAAGACGGGTGGCCCGGGGGCTTCCGGCGCCGCGGTTTCGGTTCTCGGCTCGGGAACGATCTCGACAACCGGTGCGCGGTCGATTGGTATCTTCGCGCTGAGCCAGGGGGGCAACGGGGGTGCCGGCGGCGGCGGCGCCACGTTTGTCGGGGCGGCCAACGGTGCCGCTGGCGGCGCGGGCGGCACGGTCACCGTCAATGGCAGCTGGACCATCACGACCCACGGTACAGACGCCTACGGCATCTTTGCGAAGAGCGTCGGCGGTGTGGCCGGCAGCGGCGGCAACGGCGGATGGACTGGTACGTCGTCGGGTGGCGGCGGCCAGGGAACCTGGGGTGGCACCGTCAACGTGACGAGCGGCGGAGAAATCCACACCTACGGCAGCGCCGCGCATGGCGTCTATGCGATGAGCGTAGGCGGCTTCGGCGGGAGTGGCGGCAGCGGCTCCAGCATCTTCTACGCCTCCGGGGGGAACGGCGCCGGCGCCGGTAGTGGCGGCACCGTTTCGGTCGCCAACGCGCTTGGCGGCCAGATCACTACGGAGGGTGCGGGCGCGCACGGCATCTTCGCGCAGAGCATCGGCGGAGGCGGCGGGAGCGGCGGCAGCGGATCCGCCCTCGTCGGCTTCGGCGGCAGCAGCCAGTCCGGTGGGGAGGGCGGCCTGGTCACGGTGACGAACCGGGGCACCATCACCACGAAGGGGGCCGGCTCCCTCGGCATCTACGCGCAGAGCATTGGCGGCAGCGGCGGGGACGGCGGCAGTTCGTACGGGCTGGCGGCCATCGGTGGACAGGGCAGCGCAACCAGCAACGGCGGCGCGGTGAGCGTTTCCAATCTGGGCACGATCAAGTCCAAATCGACCGCGATCTTTGCGCAGAGCATCGGGGGGGGCGGCGGCAACGGCGGCTCGAGCACCGGCTGGATCTCGATCGGCGGCAGCGGTGGAAGCGGCGGCAACGCCGGCAAGGTGGCCGTCAGCAGCCACGGCGAGCTCGAAACGAAGGAGAACAACGCGAACGCCATCTTCGCGCAGAGTCTCGGCGGCGGAGGTGGCAACGGCGGCAACAGCGTCGCCGTGCCCGGTTCACCGGTGACCGTGGCGATTGGCGGCAGCGGCGCCGCGGGCGGCACGGGCGCGGATGCGAAGGTTGGTGTGGATGCGACGACCTCCGCAATCGATCCGGTGACCGGCATCATCAACACCTACGGATACAAGTCGAGCGGCATCGTTTCGCAGAGTATCGGGGGTGGTGGCGGCAACGGCGGGTACGCCGTGTCCGTGAACGTCGGCAACGCGTTTGCCGCCGCGTTCGCGCTCGGCGGCAAGGGGGGCGGCGGCAACAGCGCCGGCAACACGTCCTTGTACTTCGGCGACGCCACCAGCTCGATCACCACCAGGGGCGACGAAGCCAACGGCATCTTCGCGCAGAGTCTCGGCGGCGGCGGAGGGACCGGCGGGTTCGCGGTCGCGGCGACGGGCAGCTTCGGGTTCTCCGCCTCGATTTCGCTCGGCGGCTCGGGTGGGACGGGCGGCAGCGCCGGGACCGTGACCGTCGGCTCGGCCGCGAACCCGCTGCTGGGGTCAATCACGACCGGCGGCCGTCGCGCCTACGGCATCTTTGCGGAAAGCGTGGGCGGTGGTGGCGGGAGCGGCGGGTTGAGCATCAGCGGTTCGGCTGGCGTCACGGGCGTCAGCTTCGCGATGGGCGGCAGCGGTGCCGGCGGCGGCCACGGATCCACCGTGAACGTCACGAGCGGCAGCGCCATCGAGACGTCTGGTCCGGACGCGCACGGGCTCTTCGCGCAGAGCGTCGGCGGCGGTGGCGGATCGGGCGGGTTTGCCATTGGCGCGGGCATCGCGACCACCGGCAACATCAATGTCGGGGTGGGCGGTACCGGTGCGGGCGGCGGAAATGGCAGCACGGTGACGGTACGCAACCTCGGCTCGATCAAGACCCACGGCGACCTCTCCTACGGCCTCCTCGCACAGAGCGTCGGCGGGGGCGGTGGTAACGGCGGGTTCAGCGTCGCGGCGGGTGTGTCGCAGATGTCCGCGACGGTCGGCGTCGGCGGAAAAGGCGGCGGCGGCGGAACGGGCAGCACGGTTGACGTCACCAACGATGGCGCGATCACGACGGCCGGCCAGGCGGCGCACGGGCTGTTCGCGCAGAGCGTCGGGGGTGGCGGCGGCAACGGCGGGTTCAGCATCGCCGGCAGCGTGACGACGACCGGCGCTCTCAACTTCGCGCTCGGTGCATCGGCCGGGACCGGCGGCAGCGCCGATTCGGTGACGGTCCTGAATCGTGGTGCCATCACCACCGGTGGCGACACCAGGACCGGCAAAGGGTCCTACGGCATCCTCGCGCAGAGCGTGGGCGGCGGTGGCGGAACCGGCGGCTTTGGAGGCTCGTTCAGCGCGATGTTCGGCGCGAGCGGCGCGTCGTTGTCGGTTGCGGTCGGCGGCAACGGCGGCGGCGCGGGGCACGGCGCCGCGGTGACGGCCACGAACGAAGCGGCGGTGACGACGAAGGCGTCGGGCTCGATCGGTCTGTTCGCGCAGAGCATCGGCGGCGGCGGCGGTGATGCGGGCTTCGGCCTGAATCTCTCGCTGTCAGCCCAGTCGCAGAACGCATCGGCCGGCGTGGTGATCGGCGGCAAGGGGGGCGGTGGCGGGAACGCGTCGACCACGACCGTGACGAACCGCGCGCGCATCGAAACGGCCGGCGATCACTCGCAGGGGATCCTCGCGCAGAGCATCGGCGGTGGCGGCGGCAACGGCGGGCTGGCTCTGAACCTCATGGCCGGCATCAACTTCGAGACGAAGAATCTCGGCGTGTCGATCGGCGGATCCGGCGGCATCGCAGGCAACGCGGGACACGTGACGGTCACGAACGACGCGGCGCTTGTGACGACCGGTGCCGACTCCCACGCCATCCAGGCGCAGAGCATCGGCGGTGGCGGCGGCAACGGCGGCATGAGCGTGAACGGCACGCTGGCCGGTCCGCCGGCCAAGACGTTCTCTATCGCCGTCGGCGGCAGCGGTGGCGCGGGCGGCACCGGCGGGCAGGTGGACGTGCTGGGGAGTAGCGCGGGTTCGGTCAGCACCGCGGGCGATCGGTCGCACGGTGTGTTCGCGCAGAGCATCGGCGGTGGCGGTGGCGCCGGCGGGTTCGCCGCGGCCGCGGCCCTGGGCATCGGTGACATGACCGGAACGTCCATCGCAGTCAGCGCCGCGGTCGGCGGGAGCGGCGGCATTGGGAACGCCGGGGGTGCGGTGAACGTCGGCACCGCCGCGAGCGCCCTCAAGGGCAACATCACGACGAAGGGGCAGGAGTCGGTCGGGATCTTCGCGCAGAGCATTGGGGGCGGCGGCGGGATCGGCGGCGGGAGCCTCGCGGCGTCGCTGACGCTGATGCCGGCGCAGTATGGGCCAAACGTGGACATCGGCTTCTCGGTCGGCGGCGGCGGTGGCAAGGGCAATCACGGCGGCGTCGTCCTGGTGCATCACGAGGGCACGATTGACACCTCCGGCGACGGCTCGCACGGGATCGAAGCGCAGAGCATCGGCGGCGGCGGTGGCAATGGCGGGAGCTCGCGGGCCATCAGCCTGCAGCTCGGCCCGTCCTTCATGGCGGCCGGCACGAAGAACTTCACGATGAACTTCTCGGTCGGCGGCTTTGGTTCCGGCGGCGGCAATGGAGCTGCAGTATCGGTGACGCACACCGGCGACATCACTACGCGCGGCGGCGACGCCTACGGCATCTTCGCGCAGAGCATTGGGGGTGGCGGAGGCGCCGGTGGCGATGGGCACCAGGGCCTGCCGGGCTTCGGGGAAATCGGTCTCAAGCTATTCAGCCAGTCGTCCTTCGGCAAGAGCCTGAAGTTCGTCGCGGGCGGCAGTGGTGGCGCGAGCGGCAGCGGCGGGTCCGTGTTCGCCGGCAACACCGGCGCACTCACCACCTATGGTGACGGCTCGGCGGGGGTGTTCGCGCAGAGCATCGGTGGCGGCGGCGGCGCGGGCGGAAATGGCGCCCTCGGACTGGGTGCGGGACTCCTGTCGTTCGCCGTTGGCGGGGGCGTCGGGACGACGGGTGACGGCGGCAGCGTGACGGCGACCATCGGCGGCAGCGTCACAACGTTCGGTAACGGCGCCAACGGGATCCTCGCGCAGAGCATCGGCGGTGGCGGCGGGATGGCCGGCGGCGTCGATCGCGGTTTGAAGAACTACGCGAACATCGGGTGGGGTTTCGCATTCGGGCAGGACGGCGGCGGCGGGGGCGACGGTGGCGCCGTGACGGTGAACAGCACGGCTGCGATCTGGACGAAGGGCACGGGCAGCAACGGCATCTTCGCGCAGAGCGTCGGCGGTGGCGGCGGCATCGTCGGCGGAACAGGTAACGACCTGCCGGTCCTGTCCGTGCTCAACTTCGCGGGGAGCGTCGGCGGCGAAGGATCCGGCGGGGCCGTCAACGTCAACCAGACGGGGAACGTGATCACCATCGGTGATGCGGCCGACGGGATCTTCGCGCAGAGTGCCGGCGGGCGCCGCACGGGCGGCATCGGCGGCCTCGGAGGCGCGGTCGACGTCACGCTGAACAGCGGCAACATCCTCGCCACCGGGGCCGAGTCGAACGGCATCTTCGCCCAGTCGCTGGGTGAGGGCGGCAACGGCAACATCTCGGTCAACATCGCCAACGCGAGCAGCGTGGTCCTTGGTGGCTCGTACTCCGGCGCAGCGGTGCGGTTCGCCGACGGCAATATCAACACGCTGACCAACCGCGGCACGCTTGCGGCGGGCGCGGGAGTCTCAGGCACGACGGTCATCGGAGGCGCGGGTCACGAGAGGGTGAACAACTTCGGGACCGTCATCGGCTCCCTCGATCTCGGCGGAGGTACGAACGCGTTCACGAACAACGCCGGGGCGCTGTTCACCGCTGGCTTGTCGATCACGCTGGGCTCGGGCGGTCTCTTCACCAACGCCGGCGCGCTCTCGCTCGGCGATGCCGGGCGTGTGCAGCGCACGGATGTCACGGGTCACTTCATGCAGGCAGGAACGCCCAGGTGGCTCGTCGACATCGGCCAGCCCGGTGTGTCCGACACGCTCGCCGTGTCGGGGACAGCGAACCTCGGCGCCAGCGTCACCACCGTTGACATCAACGAGCTGCTGACGCCCTCGTCATCCGGCTCGTACGCGTTGTTGACCGCGCAGTCAGGGCTCAGCGGGGCGCAGTTCCGCCTCGGGTCGATGTACGGCGCGATGCCGATCGGGCAGACGTTCGACTTCGCCAACTCGGATACCAAGGAGGCGCTGACGCTCCTGCCGTCAACCGGCAGCTTCTACTGGACCGGCGGTGTCGGCGGCGCGTGGACGACGCCGTTCGTGAATGGTGTGTCGAACTGGACGAGGTCCGGCGGAAGCGACTACGTGTTCGGCACACCCGGCGCGGGATCGAACGTCGTCATCTCGGCGATGGGCGCGGCGCTGATGGGCGCCGACTTCACGATCAACAGCCTGACGTTTGCCGGCGGCGGTCTGTCGATCGCGGAGGCCCACTCGCTGACGCTGATGGGCGGCGGTGGGCGAGGGCTCACCGTGCAGGGCAATGCCCGGCTCGGCGTGAACGTCGTGCTCGGCGGTGACCAGTGGTGGCTCAACGACGGCACGTTCCGGGTCGACGGCCTGGACATCACCGGGTCAGGCAGGCACCTGACGATCGATGGGTCGGGCACCACGGTTGTCAGTGCGGCGATTCGGACGGGCGGCGGGTCGTTGACCAAGACGGGGACCGGTGTGCTGGCGCTGCGCGCACCCAACAGCTACAGCGGCGGCACACGGATCCTGGGGGGCACGCTGCTGGGCGACACCACGAGCCTGCAAGGCAACATCGAGAACAACGCCACGCTGATCTTCGACCAGATCACATCGGGCACCTTCGCCGGGAGCATCAGCGGGACCGGGTGGCTCGTGAAGCAGAACAACGGGGCGCTGACGCTCACCGGCAGCAACAGTTTCACTGGAGGCACGTGGGCCAGCGGCGGCACGCTCATCGGCAACACCGCGAGCCTGCCGGGCGACATCCTGAATGAGTCCATGGTGGTGTTCGACCAGGCCGTCGAGGGGACGTACGCCGGCAGCATGGGCGGCGGCGGAGCCCTCCTCAAGCAGGGTGGCGGCAGCCTGACGATGACCGGCAACAGCTTCGGTTTCGGCGGGAACACGGTCGTTCAGACCGGCGAGTTGTTCGTGGATGGCGCGCTCGGTGGAAGCTCGCTCGTGTTGCAGCGGGGCACGCTGCTCGGCGGCACCGGGTGGCTGAACACGAACGTTATCGTGCAACCCGGAGCGGTGTTCGCGCCCGGTCACTCGGTCGGCACCATTCGCGTGTTGGGGGATCTGCGCTTCGAACCGGGGGCGACCTACCGCGTCGAGACCGCGGCTTACGGGTCGAGCGACCTGACGCTGGTCGGCGGGCAGTTGTTCGCAACGGGCGCGACGCTCGAGGTCAACGCCGGGGGCACGCAGCGGTATCGGCCGATCAATGTCTATCCCGTCTTCGGCGTGAATGGCGGCGTCAACGGCACGTTCGCGAACGTCACCACGAATGCCGGCTATCTCGATCCGTCGGTCCAGTACCAGTCGGGGTATCTCGGGTTGACGCTGCGGCGCAACGACGTGGACTTCAGGAGCGTCGGGACGCGCGGCAACCAGACGTCGGTCGCGTCGGTGCTGAACCAGCTCGTGAAGACCGCGACGGGCGCGCTTGCCGGCGTGGTCAACAACGTGTACGACCTGCCGGACGACCGGGCCCGGTCCGCGATGAGCTCGATGACGGGATTGATGTTCCAGCATGTCGCGCGCAACAGCCTCGACATCCCGAGGAGCTTCGCGACGGCGAGCATGCGGCGCCTCGGGGCTGTCGTGGGCACTGGCGGGCGGCTGTTCCCGTCCACCGGCGTGACCACGGGCATGGCACAGGCGGGCGCGGTGCACGGCACCGGGGCGGACTATGGCGCCTGGCTGAGCGGCCTCGGCGGTGTCACCGAGTACCTGGGCGATGACGCGAATGCCTCGGCGCGTGCCCCGATGCGGGGGTTCATTGCCGGCTTCGATTTCGGGCTCGGCGATGCGGTGACGGTTGGCGTCAGCGGCGGCCAGGCCTGGCCGGAGGTGACGCTCGACGGATCGCCCGATCGTGCCGACTCGACGATGAACCTGCTCAACGTGTACGGGCGGTACGCGCGGAAGCGGATGCGCCTGGATGCGCTCGTGGGATTCAACGGCCTCGAGCAGAACGTGTTCCGCCAGATCACCGACGGCGTCACGACCCTGGCGGCGTCGTCTCACTACCACGGGTCCGGCGCGATGTTCCAGGCGGAGTACGGATACAACCTCGAGCTCGGTCGCGGGTTGAACCTCGAGCCGACCGTGGGGCTGCAAGTCGGCCAGGTACGCTTCGATGGGTTCGGCGAGGAGAACGGGGACGTGCTGTCGCTGTCCGTGCCGGGGCGCACCGTGCAGTCCGGCCGGACGCTGCTCGGCGCAACGATGTGGAAGTCGCTGGGGAGCGTGTGGGGAGCGCGGATGCTGCTCGAGGGACGCGGCTCGTGGGGACACGAGCTGCAGCGTTTCGACGACGTGACCGTGCGGTTCACCGCCGATCCGTTTGCGCACGAGTTCTCGCTGGCGGCGGCCACCGCCCGCCGCGACAGCGCGCTGCTCGGCCTGGGCCTGACGGCCGTCATGCGCGGGAACCTGCGCCTGTTCGCCGAAGTGGACGGCGACCTGGGCGGCCCGTCCAAGAGCTGGCGTGGCAGCTTCGGCCTGAACAAGACCTGGTAGGGTCACGGGACGAAATTGCTGGTCAATCGGGCCCGCTGCCCCACGGGAGGTGCCGCGTGACGCAGGAATTGCCCTTCATCGGGAGATGCTGCGACGCACCAACTGCCATGCGTCTGACCCCTGTGTGACCCCCGTCTGTGCCGGGGCGCGGTACTGTTGGGAGGGGGCGCGCACGGGGTCTGATAGCGGGTCTTATCTACCTGGCAGGCTCAGCGACGGCCGAACTTGAGCAGATGGACGCCTACGAAGTCCGCCGCGCCGCCTTGCAACTTCATGCAACGGATGCCGGAAGACAGTCCATCGAGGCACTCTCAGAAGCACAGGGGTGCGAAGAAACACCCAACAAAACCGGGCATGACCGTGAATGGCCTATAATGTAGATCAGCATGGCATTCACGAGGTCACGGGTTCGATCCCCGTCTGGTCCACCACCTTTTCCTTCCGTGATCCAACCCCCGGGACAGGTGCTCTCGAGCGAGCCGTAGGACTTTTCCACGTCGACGCGGCGGACAATGTGAGCCGCAGAAAGACAAGGCCGTATGGATGTCTCTGATTGGCAGAAACGGGCCGGGGCGGTGATAGACGTCGGCAGCCTGCCCTCGTTCTCGCTCAAGGGGCGGGGCGGCATGGCTGGCAGGATCGGGATCATCCTGCTCGTTCTGATCTTCCTCTTCACCACCTACTACCAGGTCAGCCCGGACGAAGTCGGGGTGGTGCAGCGGTTCGGCCGGTGGGTGGGAACCACCGAACCCGGGCCCCACCTGAAGATCCCGTTCATCGACACGGTGACCAAGGTGCCGGTGCAACGCCAGCTCAAGGCGGAATTCGGGTTCCGGACAGCCAGCGCGGGCGTCCGATCGACGTTCGAGGAGGCCACCGACGAAACCCGCGGTGAATCGCAGATGCTGACAGGCGATCTCAACGTGGCGGTCGTCGAATGGATCGTCCAGTACAAGGTGAAGGACCCCTACAAGTACCTCTTCAAGGTCCGCAACCTGGACTCGACCAACCGGCGTACCGAGACGACGTTCCGCGACATGAACGAGGCGGTAATGCGGGGCGTGGTCGGCGACCACAGCGTCAACGAGGTGCTGACGGTCGGGCGCGAAATCGTCCAACTCGAGGCCAAGACGCAGTTGCAGCTTCTCTGCGACCGCTACGACACGGGCCTCGAGATCCTCCAGATCGTGCTGCAGGACGTGAACCCTCCCGACAAGGTGAAGCCGGCGTTCAACGAGGTCAACCAGGCGATCCAGGAAAAGGAACGCCTCATCAATGAGGCATGGGCCGATTACAACCAGACCGTGCCCAACGCACGCGGCGAGGCCGAGCGGGCCATCCGCACCGCCGAAGGGTACGCCCTCGAACGCGTCAACAACGCGCGGGGCGACGTGGCGCGCTTCGTCAACATCTACGACGAGTATCGCAAGGCGCCCGAGGTCACGCGCCGGCGGTTGTACCTCGAGACCCTGAACGACGTCCTGCCGAAGACGGGACGCAAGCTCATTGTCGACGCGAACATGAAGGGACTGCTCCCGCTCCTGAACCTCGACACCATCAAGCAGGAGGCCAAACAGTGAAGGGCCCAATCATCGGCGTCATCGTCGTCGGCGGCCTGCTGACGCTGTCGAGTTCGCTCTACACGATCAGCGAGACCGAGCAGGCCATCATCACGCAGTTCGGCGAGCTGGTCGGACAGGCGCACGCCGATCCCGGCCTGCACATGAAGATGCCCTTCATCCAGCAGGTGATCAGGTTCGACAAACGCTGGCTCGAGTGGAGCGGCGATCCCACGCAGATCGTCACAAAGGACAAGAAGTTCCTGTGGGTGGATACCTACACGCGCTGGCGCGTCAAGGACCCCACCCTGTTCTATCAGCGCGTCAGGGACGAGCGTGCCGCGCAGTCGCGGCTCGACGACATCGTGGACGGCGACACCCGCAACGTCGTCGCCAGCAACGACCTCATCGAGGTCGTGCGCACCACCGATCGCAAATTCGCCGAAGTCGAGGAAACCGCCGACATGGGCACGGCAGAAGCGAGCAGGCCGATCACCACCGGGCGCACGAAGATCACGCAGTCCATCCTCGACAAGTCGCGCCCGATCGTCGCCGAGTTCGGCATCGAGCTGGTGGACGTCCAGATCAAGCGCGTCAACTACGTGCAGGATGTCCAGCAGAAGGTTTTCGAGCGGATGATCTCGGAGCGGCGGCGTGTCGCCGAGCGGTCACGGTCGGAAGGCCAGGGCAAGGCGGCCGAGGTCCGCGGCCAGAAGGAACGCGAGTTGAAGGGCATCCAGTCGGAGGCGTACCGCAAGGCCCAGGAGATCATGGGCAAGGCGGACGGAGAATCCACGCGCATCTATGCCGAGGCGTACAGCCGCGACCCGGAGCTCTACCAGTTCCTCAAGACGATGGAGACCTACAGGAAGACATTCGCGCAGGACACGACGCTGATCCTGTCGACCGAAGGAGAGTTCTTCAAGTACCTGAAGCAGAGCCGATAAGGCTCGCGTAATCGCCGGGCGTGTCGATGTCGACGCATGCGCCAGCGTCATCGACAGGCACGTTTACCAGATCGTGCTCGTGCGCGCGGACCACGGCCTTTGCCCCGAGGGCCGGGTCCGCGTGCCGCAGTTCGTCAAATACCGTGCGCGCAAACAGCACCGGGTGCCCGTGGCGCGCCCCGCACACCGGGCGGACAATCGGCGCGTGCGTGCGGCGGTAGGCCTCCACAACCGCGCCAATGGTGAGAGCCGACACCAGGGGCACGTCTACAAGGCCGACGACCACGGCCACCACGCCTGGCTTGTCGGCCAGCGCGAGTCCCACATGAAGTGAAGAGAGCTGGCCCCGCTCGCGCCGGGGATTCTCCACGACTCGCGCCGCGATCCTGGCGACGGCCAGCGCCGAGTCAATCGCGTCCCGCTCAGGTCCGGTCACCACGACGAGGTCGTCGATTCCCGCCGCGATGAACGCCCGAGCCAGCCGAACGACAAATGTGTCAGCTCCAATCGGGAGGAGCGCCTTCGGGCGTCCCATCCGTGTCGAAGCTCCGGCGGCGAGAATCACGCCGATGACCATACGCTGACTATCCCACACAAACGGAAGGGATTGGGGGTTGGGGATTCGGGATTCGCGGGACACGCCCTTCGCCGATCCCTAATCCCTGGTCCCCAATCCCTGGGGAGAAACGGGACAGGGGTTCGGAATTGGATGGGGAATCGCGCCGGAGGCCGGGCTGGAGCCCGTCCTTCGGCGTCGCTCAGGACGCCCCGAGCAAGGTCGACGGGCGGCGATCCCAGGGGTGTCACGCTGCCAGCCCAGAGGTGTCACCCCGCCCAACCGTCCGATCCGTTGCGAGCCTGGGATCGGCACGCTCCAGCGTGGCAAGCCGGATTCGGGATCCCGGGCTCGGCTCCCGACCGGCGTCGTTCGCCCCAAACCCAGGAGACCCGTAAACGTTGC
>Ga0315297_10000159_pt1 | contig 36196 bp, 52 predicted proteins | sample YL17G15_0_MG_FD_203628 | JGI IMG/M metagenome (GOLD analysis project Ga0315297, IMG submission 203628) | Sediment microbial communities from Yellowstone Lake, YNP, Wyoming, USA - YL17G15_0 | ecosystem: Environmental > Aquatic > Freshwater > Lake > Sediment | place: USA: Wyoming | collected...
CCAAGAAGACCTTCGTCAAAAAGTCCGAGAAGATGCTGCCGGAAAACACGAACACGACTGGCAACATTTTAAATTTAAACAATGCCGGATTTGTAAACTAAGGGAGGGAGATTATTAAAATGAAAAAAAAGAAAAAAAACAAGGGTCCACCCGATAAGGTGGGTAGAGTATTGACATTCTGTAGAGAAGTAATTGATATAATCCAAAAAGAAAACGGTCTATCCGATTATAGAACCAAGATTGCGTACGACAACGAACGTTCTGGATCAGAATTAGCGGTAATAAAGGTTGACAATGAATACATGAGGGCAACAATAACAATTTTCCCCGTGTTTGTAGAAATGTATTACCAAAATAAGTGCGAGGAGCTGATAGAGGCCCTATGTCACGAGATATTTCACATCAGAATGTCAATCATTGACGACCTGGCAAATAATAGATGGGGAACTCCAGATGCAGTTCGTTCAGAGATTGAACGACTTACCGAGATATATGGTAGAATGATTTATAGGGTCATGAATCTGGAAAAAAAGTTTAACAAATTTAGAAAATCAAATGCCATTGCCCACAATAAAAATAAGCGAAAATAAGATCCTAAATGCCGCACTCGAATACTTAGACCATGGCGTTTCTGTTATCCCCGTCAGAAAGGATAAAGTTCCTTATGTAAAATGGGAAGATTTTCAAACCCGCCGGGCCACAAAAGAAGAAGTCATGGACTGGTGGACTAAATGGCCAGATGCCAACGTCGGCATTATAACTGGAAAAATATCAGGATTAACAGTCGTTGACGTTGAGGCCGGTGGTGATATATCTAAATTTCCGGTTACAACGACCATTCAAACCGGAGGAGGAGGATGGCATTTATACTACGCTTACCATCCTATCAGTAATAAGGCTAGAATTTTTCCATTAACAGATATCCGGGGAGATTCTGGCTACGTAGTAGCTCCTCCAAGTGTCCATTCCAGCGGGGGGGAATATAAAATCTTAAATAAGATAGCTGCCGTTCCTTTTCCAGTAGAACTCTTCAATGAAGTAGCGATTAGACCCAGCGGAACCTTTAATAAAGAGTTAACTCGCCTACTTAACGAAACCATTCCGGAGGGGGAAAGAAACAATACCGCAACATCTATCTGCGGCAAACTACTACTTCGTTTCAAGTCACATGAGTGGGAAACCCAAGCATGGCCACTCTTTCAATCATGGAACACAACCCATAATGTCCCACCATTAAAAGAACAAGAACTCCAGACCATCTTTAGAAGTATTAGCCAGGCCGAAATAAAGAGACAAGCAAGCGGAGCAAGCGTAGGGGACCCTGTTCTATTAGAGCAAGACGAACGATTCGTAATTAATGTTCCAGTCTCCGATGGTTTTGCGGTCTTTGAATTTGAAGATGTCGAATATGGCGCCCGAAATATTGAATGCGTAGTCCGGTGTTCTATAGAAATGCCCGATATCGCCCCAAGAAAATTCGTACAAAGAATAAATATATTATCTAGTTCTGCCAAAGAATCATTTGCAAGGCAACTAAAAGAAGCTTTCCCATTAGGAAAAGTAAAAGCTGGTTGGCCATTAATATTCTCTCAAGCGTGTGAATTGCTGGAAAAGGCCCTTGAAAAACAGTCAGAAGAGGAATTCTACAATGAAAATGTTGAAGTAAATACCCAGTATCTGATCAAACCTCTTATAGAAGAGGGAGTACACAACATAATCTTTGGAGTTGGTGGTTCAGGAAAAACATACCTATCGCTGGGGATGGCCGTTTCTCTGGCTCTAGGCAAACCCTTTTTAGAAATAAATCCAGAGAAACAGATAAATACTCTTTTCGTAGATTATGAAAATACCTCTGACATCTGGAATTCCAGAATCACTAAAATGTTGAGAGGCATAGGCATTGATGATATTTCGACTATTAAAAAAAGCTTATTCTACTTTAAAACAAAAGGGGCACCAATCTACGACATAAAATACCAATTGGCAAAGGTTATCAAAAGGAGAAATATCGGTTTAATAATAATAGATTCTGCGGCACTTGCCTGCGGCGGAGAGCCGGAAAATGCCGACACCGCCAATCGTCTACTTAACTCCCTAAGTTGGCTTAAAACAACTACTCTTTTGATAGCCCATGAAACTAAGAATTCTGGCAACAAGAATAAAACACCCTTTGGCTCAATATTTTGGTTTAACGGCGCCAGGAATATATGGAATGTGGCAAGTAAACAAGAACAAGATGAACCCATTTCTCACGTTGGTCTGTTCCACAGAAAGTCTAATAATGACAGAATATCTTCACCAAGGGCTGCCGTAATACGTTTTTCGATGGAATGGTTAACATTGACTTTGAGAGCAATGAAGATCTCTTAAATGAACCCAAAATTAAGGATCAAATAATAAACGAGTTAGAAAATGGGGTTCATAGGGTTTCAGAAATAGCCTCTAACACCGGGATCAAAGGAACTATAGTGGCTGCCAGATTACAGAATCTAAAAGACGAAGGCAGAGTCAACAGTCCAACGTGGGGGGTTTGGGAGTTAACAAAAACAGAGGAGGGGAAGGAGGAAGATGACTCCAATAATGGTTATTATTAAAAAAGCCATTATACAGGGGGTGTATAAGTTTGGGGGGTGTATAAGTGTGTATAAGTTTCAAAAAAAGTCATATTTTAAGCCATTAAATGAATTATACACCAATATACACCCTATACTTATACTATTTTACCCCCCCCTATATAATAGGGGGGTATAAGTATAAGTATAATTTAGTATTATGGATAAAATAATAGAAGGAATAATTAAAGAACTTGGTAAAGACTTCGGAGATAGTATTATGACCTTGGATGATATCGAGAAAATCGAGTCCATTCCTTTTGGCCTAAAAAGCCTGGATGACATAACTGGCTGTGAAGGTGTTCCCCGTGGCCGGATAACAGAGATTTTCGGGGTTGAATCCAGTGGTAAAACGAGTTTATGCCTTGCTTTAATCTCTGAGGCGCAGAAAATGAAGTTAAAAACGGCCTATATTGATATGGAACTTGCAATGACTAAAGAATTGGCTATTAAAATCGGGGTTGATATGCCCAAACTTATCTATGCAAGACCCACCACTGGCGAAGAAGCGTTGACACTTGTTGATAAACTCTTAGAACATGGCATAAAATTGATTATTGTAGATAGTGTATCTAGTTTAGTCCCCGAAGGAGAACTAGAGGCCGAATTTGACCAGGACAGTATTGGACTTCAGGCCAGGATGATGTCCAAGGCTATGCGTAAATTATTGGGAGTTGTTAAGACTAATAATGCGGCTCTGGTATTTGTAAATCAGATAAGAGACGATATTGGCAAGTTTGGGTTTGGCCCAAAAACCACAACCTCTGGCGGTAGGGCGTTAAAGTTCTATTCTTCTCTTCGTCTAGAAGTGGCCAGAACCGGATGGATTACCAAAGGAGACGAAAAAACTGGTCTTCATGTTAAAGTAACGACTAAAAAGAACAAAATGTCAAGACCCCAACTATCAACAGAATTTGATTTCCTATTTGAAACTGGGTTGGACCGAGGAGGTGATTTATTGGCTTATTTAATTAAAACCGGAGAAATAAAAGAGGTTGGTCGATCCTACTTTTTAAAAGATAAATCAATAGGAACCAAATTAGATGCGATTAAATACTTATTAGAAAATAATGAAAAAAAATAAGAAATGTAAGCAATGTAAGGTAATTAAGGGCCTGAATGATTTCCCCAAACATCCGCAAATGTTTGACGGTCGTCTTAACAAATGCAAAAAATGCCGTAAATTAAATAATAAATTATATAGAAAAAAAAATAAGGTTAAGATAGCTAACACGAATAAGAGATATGCAAAACAACATAGGAAAGAAAGAACACGAGACCAGATTAAATACCGGCAAACATTTAAAGGGAAATATTGCACCCTCAGAACCACTGCAAAAAGGAGGGGTTTACCTATAAACATTACTCTTGAAGAATTTATCTTATTGGTCGATCAAATTTGTTATTATTGTGGGGAACCAAATAAAACAAAGGGATTAGATAGGATTGACAATGGTAAGGGTTACATTAAAGGGAATGTAGTTTCTTGTTGTTTCTGGTGTAATAACTGGAAAAGTAATCGAAAAATGAAAGATTTTGTTGAACATTGCCAAAAAATAGTGAACAAACACCCCTGTGGATAACTCCCCCCTATTGACATTTCCTATTAGCAGCCTATACTTTAGTTAAATGCAATCTATAACTTTAATTAGACCTAGTAGTAGTATAATTATATAATAACTTAGTTAAGGATTCTATTTTTCTGCCACCTAGTGGCTGCAAAATAGTGCCAAAACTGAATAGTAAAATGTGGAAAAAAGTCGAATCGTCAGCTGGAGCATTACTTTGGGACTTTACAAAGAATGCCGAACTTGAGGGTGGATTTGTTAGAAAAGAAACGAATGTTGGACCTAATAATTCGAATATGTATTACTTTAAAACACCAACCGAAGAGGTTTGTTGTTGGGGTAATACTGTCTTGGATAGTCGTTTAATGGATGCCGAAGTGGGTGATAGAATTAAAATAGTTTATAAAGGGATGGCCACATCTCCCAAGACCGGTCGAGAATATAAAGATTTTGAGGTTTTCTTCTGGGATAAATCTTCAAGTGAAGAACAAAATGAAAAAGAAACTGAAAAAACTGACCTTGGATTCTAAAGAAAAACCAGAATGGATTTTTAGAGTTGATGATATTGAGAAATCTGTTGAAAAATTGATAGCGAAATACCGAGATAAGGATCTTACAGTTGGTACCCGTGTGGTCACAACAATGTCTGGTGAGGATTTGCCTGAGGAAGGATTCTTTCTAATGTTGATGTCTAGAAGGGGAGATAAAATCACGCTCCGTCAGTTTGGTTCCAGCATAACTGTAGAAATGATAGTACAGGGATTCGCCAGTGTCGTAGAAGACATTTGTAAAAATAAAGATAATAAAACCGTAGGGATAGCATGAAAAATACCGAGTGTAAAAATTTTGAGAAGTGTAAAACCCTAATCGAAGACGATAAGAAAAGTCCATTTTGTCAAGAATGCAGATCTAAAATGGGCCGGCGTTCAAAACGCAAGGGTGCCGCTAATGAATCACGATTTGCTAAATATCTCAATGAGCAATTCAAAAAATTTGAATTACCATATATAACCAAACGCACACCCCGATCAGGCGGGATTCAAGAATTTGAACCATCAGATCTGATGTTCAAATTTCTTACAACGGGAAGTATTTTCCGCAATTTGCATTTTGAACTTAAGAATTGCGTCCAATGGGATATAACCAGTTGGGTTGAAGAAGCAGAAAATAAAGAGAAGAATATGGGTAGTTTTAGAAAGCCCGTACTAATTATCAGAAAGCCAAATATGCATGAAGAATATGCAGTACTAAGAATGGAAGATCTTGTAGATATCCTGATATCCTTAGATACCTACTTGGAGAAAAAATAAAATGAAACCAAAGACACTTTTTCTGGACTTAGAAACCACACCGATTGAGGCCTATACATGGGGACCAAAATGGGAGACGAACCTTGTTGAGTTCATAGAGCACACAAGAATATTAAGTTATTCTGCCAAGTGGTTTGGGGGTAAACATACCACTAGGGGTTGGCCAGATTATAAGGAATATAAACCCGGGGTGCTAGACGACAGGGCCATAACTATAGATCTATGGAATCTACTGGGAGAAGCCGATATTGTAGTGGCCCAGAACGGAAAAGATTTTGATGTAAGAGTTGCAAATGCAAGATTTACATACTATGGTTTGACCCCTCCATCTCCCTATAAGGTTGTTGACCCCAAGATAGAGGCAAAAAAATATCTCAGACTCCCCAGTTATTCATTAGATGATTTGTGTGATTATTTCAGAATAGGTAGAAAATTACACCACGAAGGATTCCCGTTATGGACTGGTTGTATGGCGGGCGATAAAAAAAGTTGGCGTACAATGAAACAATATAATTGTCAAGATACTCTTCTGTTAGAAAAATTATATCTATTATTACGCCCTTGGATGGCTCAACATCCCAACGTGGGCATGTATTTAGAGGGAATAGTATGTCCTAAATGTGGCAGTTCACATCTTCAGTCTAGAGGGTATGCCGTTAATAAAACAACCCGCTATCGAAGGTTTCAATGTCAAGACTGTTCTGGATGGGGGAGGGACACGAAAAATATTCAAAAAATAAAACCAATAGTATCTATATAATATGGCTTTTCCACGTCTAGCAAATGACAACATTGTAGAACTCCTAGAAACCGACGATCGAATCGGTAGGGTAAGACCCGCCAAAGATGATGCGGAATTTTTTAATCTCTTAAGGGAAAAAGTTTTAGATGATTTTAAAAGAATGTTAGAAACCAAAGATATTGACAAAAAAATAAACGCATTGGCTGATTTACGTGGTGATATTGATGAATATGTTAATTTTCTGCGCAATGGAAAGTTTTTTATAGATGGCATAATGAAAGAACGGCAGGAAAAGATGGGTGGATTTGAGAGAAAACTTATTCTTGAGGGAGTTGACAAAAAAATCCCCAGGCGGTGGACGGAGGAAGATTATGAAATGGTGAAAAAGGCCGGCGAAGAGGAGGGATATCCGGTGGTCAATTTAAAAAGAAATAATGAAAATAAGGTATATACTCAACTGGTATCTGGTAAAGAGGCATGGGAAAAACACATGAAATTAAGACTGAACAACGCCGAAAGTGCTCAGGACGATTTCTTGGATTTTGTTGAGGCTGTGCACGGAAAAGATTATGAGAGGGAAACACAAAAATAGAGAAAATGAAATTTTCGAAGGATACGTAGAACTTGTCCAGACGATGTTGACAAATATTTATGACAGAATACGGATTAAGGATTCGTGGCGAAGTAAAAAGTTGTCGCAAAGGATGATTGATAGGAAACTTAAAGATCTTGACGAACTTGGGGCATGGCTCCATACTAAAGAATGTATGACCTGGTTTAACGTATTGAACTGGTGCATCGGCAATAATCGAAAGAGAATGCATGAAATATTTGTCAAGACCCATGCTGAATCCGTGAAATTTATGAAAAAACACACAACCCCCTGTGGATAAGTAGGCCTATTGACAACCACAAAATCAGAGACTATACTTGAGGAAATAATGGAAAACATCAAAAAAGGGAAGGGAGGTGGCATATGGAATTAAAAACTGGGGACAGGGTTATGGGTTGGAATCACGGAACAGAGTTTACGGGAACAATCTACGAAATTCATGATCAAAATTGTGGAACAATAAGGAGAGATGACGGAATAACGGGGAGCGGTAAACATATTGAGGGGTACGGAGACGGTTGGGCATTTAGCAATTTGGAGGAGTATAAGTTAGAATTGATAAATAAAACAACAACTATGAAAAAAATATCAAACTTTTTTAAGAAATTAGTCAGTCCGGAAGTGGCAAGATTGAGTGAAGCCGGACTTTTGGACGGAGATTTAGAACTGACGGAAGCTGGCAAAAACGAATTATTGGCAATCGTTTTTGAGGATAATAAAGAAAAATTGGTCAAGAGAGCTGATGAAATTATCGCAGAGGTTGAAAAGGAAGAAAGTAAAAAGAAATAAATATGGAACCTAAGGAATTAAAATTAATAGTGCCAGAAATGGCAACAATATCTCGGTCATACGAACGGACAATCAATCCCAAGAACTACGTCCCAAATTTTGATTATGAGTCTCACAAACTCAGTTCTTTTAGAAGTCGGCAGATTCCAGTTACTACACCGATTGAAGAACAAGATAAGATATCTGCTGAACTGCTTGAAATAGTAAGGCGGGAAGTTGAAATTGCGGCTACGGAATTAATTAATGGTCTCAAAAGGGAGGCCGGAATTGCCGTAGAACCGACTGGCGAAGAATATAAGGCCATAGCGGATCTTATTGTTGCCTTTGAATCAGCAACTACAGCCGAGGAAGTTAAAAAGGCATCAGAAATGGCCAAGGAAAGAAAGGATAAACTAAATGATACGCAGTTAGAATACTTACGGACAATATTGCGCAAGGCAGACGCCAGGGCATTGTAAATGGTTAGTTGACAGGGGAGTAGACCGATACTGGGCGCGCTTTTCCTTTGGATTGAGAGGTTAAAACGAAAGTTTTAGCCTAGTAGAATCCTTAACCGAACAGAGGAGAAACCAGAAAGTCGGACTTCCCTATCAACTAATCATATGGACGAAATACAAAAGAAACTGAATCTTTTAGGATGGTCAATAGATGCCCTTGTCAAACATCTCGATTTGGTTTATAAAAAGAAACTTAGGGACAGAGAAAAGCATAAGAAATACTTTGAAAAGAACAAGAAACGACTTTACGAATACCATGCAAAATATCGGAAAATCCATCCAAGAAGAAAAAATGGGAAATAATCTATATCCTGTTGACCATCTAAGTATTTCATCGCTTCAAAGTTTCAGCAATTGCCCGTTTTCATTCTTTATGCGCTATATCTGCGGCATCAAACCAGTTCAGGTAGAGAAGGCGATTCTAGGTACACAATTCCAAGAGGCTTTAAATGCAAAATATAGAGGAGAAGACCCGGTGCCACTTATTGCTAAGATGGCGCCTAAAAGTCGAGGGATAGCAACTCTATTGATAATGAAGGCCAAGGAATTTACAGATATTATATCCCTTGACCAGAAATATGAAGTAGATCTTGGATTTGGTATTCCAGTAGTATTTGTCCCGGACATACTTACCAAGGAATCTATTGTCGAGAATAAGTTTACGACAGGATATTATAACCCCAAGATGGTCTTGACAGAGCGACAGAGAATAGTATATTATGTGGGGGTCCGGAAACTATTTGGGTTCAATCCCAAAGTTTACTACCAATTATTTAACACACTTAAGAAAACGGTCGAACTCATCGAGACCCCAACCGGCCTTGGTGATATAGATAAGTTAATGGATTGGATAGAATTAAAACTAGGACAGATTCAGAAATGTATGGCAACAGGAATATGGGATATCGGCGCAGAACATGGTTTCTGCAATTATAAAAATTGTTGCCCATTGGGCATAAAATACGGTAATAAATATAAAAAATAACATGGAGTGCGAGCGGGAAGACAAGGTATCGTGTCCGAGTTATAAATCGTATGCGGTGCCCCTTTCTTGTCGTGGGTGGTTTGAAAGAAAACCGAAATGTCCGAGCAGGACTAAATACCTGCCACTCCAATAAAATCTAAATTTCCAGCCAATAAAATCACATGAAATATTTTACAACACAAAATTGGGAAACAGAAACCGGTGACCCAAGAATTGGTAAATTAATTGGACATATAGTCCTTTGGTTAGTCGCATTCTCCACACTAATGGGTTGCTGGACAATTATTAGTCCTGGAGAGAGAGGAGTTGTTATACAACTGGGGTCTGTGCAGGATAAGATAATGACAGAGGGATTTAATCTTAAACTCCCCTGGTTACAAAAGGTCAAACATCTTGACGTAAAAACCCAAAAGGAAGAAGTGGGAGTTAGCGCCGCATCTAAGGATTTGCAGACAGTAACGACTAAAATCGCTTTGAACTACCACTTAACTCCAGATAGAGTCAATAAGTTGTGGCAGTTGGTCGGATCAGAATATAAAACCAGGATTATAGACCCAGCCATTCAAGAGGCTGTTAAGGCATCCACTGCTAAATTTACAGCAGAGGAACTTATTACTAAGAGGCAAGAAGTTAAGGAACAAACCAAACTCGTATTGTCTGAAAGACTTGCCAGGGAATTTATCTTTGTAGATGAACTGTCGATTGTTGATTTTGACTTTAGTAAGTCATTCAATGACGCAATCGAGGCGAAGGTAACAGCCGAACAGAATGCGCTTGCGGCCAAGAATAAGTTAGAACAGGTTAAGTTTGAGGCCGAACAGAGAATCACGCAAGCCAAGGGAGAGGCAGAAGCAATTAGAATACAGGCACAGGCTATCACGTCCCAAGGTGGTAAGGAATATGTTAATTTGAAATGGGTGGAGGCATGGAAAGATGGAGGAGCCAAGGTTCCACAAACTATAATAGGTGCCGGTTCTGAAAAGTTTATATTTAATCTTGGACAATAGATAGGCCATGAAATATAAGTGGCAAAATAGTAGGGCAAATAGAGGCAAGAATAATCCATACTGGAAGGGCGGTAAAATAAAAACAAGCAATGGTTATATTTGGATTTATGCTCCAGACAATCCGATGTCTAACAAGTGTCATCCAGAAGGATATGTTTTAGAACATAGGTTAATAATGAGCCAGGCGGTTGGCAGATACTTAATAAAAAATGAAGTGGTTCATCATATAAATGGGATAAGGGACGATAATAGAATTGAAAACTTATTTTTAACTAAAAATGGAAAACATATTGCCCAACACAATCATAAAAGAATATGGGCAAAATCAAGTATTAAAAAAGCACAACAAAATAGTATATTAAGAGAAAGAGATAAAATGGGTAGATTTAGTTAATATCGGACAATAATTAAACTAATCTCGGGAGCCGGTAAATCCGGCTCCCCGATAGTGATATAATAAAATGGGAATATTTAATAATAAGAATCTAGATCTCTTAAGAAGAGAACAAAGAGTTAGGGCCGGTGAAGAAATGGCAGAAGACAATAAAAGGGTATTGGACAATAAAAAGAAATGTCTTGACGATTTATCCAATGACGAACACGAGTTTCATAAGGCTAAGGAAGAAAAGGGAATTGAGTTAGCCAAACTTGATTCGGATATAGAATTGAGAAAAAGCCAGAATGAACTCGGTTCTGAAAAACATCGTTCAGATCTTTTCCTTAATAATAGTGATTTAATCAAAAAGAATACCCTAATAGAGGCAGAAGTTAAATCCAAACAATTGGAATTGGATTATACCGAAAAACACCTAGAATCCATCCTTGCTTCAAAGGACGGAATAATCAAGGGTCAAGAATTGGCCATAACTATGTATAAAGAGCAAATGGATTACATGCAGAAAGTATTGGCTGTTGCCGTTGGTAAAATCCCGACCGTAGATTTCAGTACTCTTAAATTTAGTATTGAACAACCTGCGCTAACCAAGGGTAGTCAAGACAAGGGCAACCAAGATAGGGGTGGGGACAAAAATAAACCAGAACAACAAAAATAATAATATTATTAATGTACGAAGCAGAAGAAAGATATAAAATGGACTGGCCGGACCCTGAATATTACCGTGATACTTCCAAAATACTCCAACAATCCATTGACAATGGGGACAGTTGTAATTACGCCTCTACTACATACGTTTCCCCAGAAGAATTTGCCCCCATTCATGACAGGCACCTTGTTGGTCGCATTAAGGATATCGAAGATAGGCTTGATGATATAGACCCTATTTATAAGGCATACGGATATTGCCCCGGCATTGGTGAGTTTGGTAGGGTTAGCATGAAGGAGACATGGTGTAAGTGTGGCGATAAAACACTACCAACTCATCCTCCTCATCTTCCTAGGGAGTTTCTAGATGGACTTACCGATTTTAAGGGTCAATGGATTAAGTATTCAGGTCATGAAAAAGATGGAGACGAGATAGAGAACATTATAAAAAATCACGATAGGAAATGTGCTGAAAATCGTATTTCTAATCTTTATGCACATTATAATGATTCTCCCTTGGGCAACGATTAATACTTAGCGAAAGAATACTGACGATTGGAAAAATTATCGTTAAAGTATAAAAACCGGAAGCAAGCCCAAAAAGAGTTTATGGAGAAATATAAAAGCAATTCCAAATGAAAAATTGGATACAAACTAAATTAGCAATTTTATATGGACAGTTTTTCTCGCTGGATAAAAAGTTCAGAAAGAACGGGGCGGTTGCGGTGATTCATTTTCTTGAGGGAGACGACAAGACGCAGGGTTCTATTAAAATTGAAATGAATGGGATGACTTACTTTTTTGAGGGAACACCCAAAATTGAAGAATACAAAAATGTTGAAGGGAAAAATGTAATGAGAAAAGAACTGAAATATGGTGGTTGGGAAATGGATATGCAACACCCAGATAATAAATTATTTTAACCCCCTAGAGAAATATAAAAGCAATTCTATATAAGATGGAAGAAGAAAACAAGATAAAAATAGAAGCGATAGATATAAACTTAGACGAAGTAAAAAGTAAAGGTGTTGCCTATTACCGGCTTGATAAGGGAATGAAGGAATTTTTAGAAAAGTGTTTAGAAAAAAACGACATTGTCGGATTTGAGTGGGAAGAAGGAAGTTTTAATTTTGGTATAATTTTGGCTGATAAAAAATCCTAGAGAAATATAAAAGCAATTCTAAATGAAAAAGATAAGTGAGAGGTTAAAAGAAAAAGCAACAGTCGGAGAATTACTTGCGGTAGGGATTCTTTTGATTTTGTTTAATGGACTCCTTATGTTAGCCCTGATAGGAATGGCTACGATATTTAATAAGTAGTTTAACCCCCCTCGGCACAAATAAGAGAGAAATATAAAAGCAATTAAATATGAAAAAAGAAAAAACAAAAGGAAAATGTGGTTTTAAGAATTGCGATAAATACGTTTGGTATGGTGTTTGTAATGGATACTGCGAACCTCATCACCAAATAAAATGTATGGGTAAATCCCCCCATCAAGAGGGTAGAGAGATAAAGAGATGAAAGAAGAAATAATAAAACAGATATTCCAAATAACAACCGCTTTTTCTTGTGCGGGTTTTTGGTATTTAGGCTCAAACAGTTTTCCGGAGTCAGCAGTTATTGGAGTGCTAACTTATTGGATAGTTGATATTTATTTTAATACTTAACCCCTCCCCTAACCTACCGGGGATTAAATAACTCGGCACAAATAAGATGCACAAACTAAAAGAATGGCTAAAATACTTCGCTGACGACCCGGTAGCTTTATTGCCATTTGTAACCATTCTTATTTTGGCCGGATTTCTGGTTTTGATTAGTCAAATTGCAAAAAAGGTGGAAGAAAAAGTCATCTACTTGCCAATAAAAGAATGTATTGTTTTGAGAACCCAGTGCAATGATGGCCTATGCGGAACTTTAGAAACTTATAACTGCGAGGATATTATAAGATGAGTTAGTTGACTATAATCTGGGAGTGGCAATTATCTGACTCCTCTACCGAGGGAACAGAGAAAACCTTGCAGGAATAACTCGGTAGGTTTACCTGCTTCCCAGATTCTAGTTCGCTAGAGAAATATAAAAGCAATTCTAAATGAAAAAGGTGATTAAAATTTGGTGGCAATTAGGAACATATCTTTTAAGAAAGGGTTGGATTTCTACTAAGAAACTTCCACCGTTCGGAGAACAACCGCATTGGTTTTGGTTAAAATACCTCACCATCAAAAGAGAGAAAGAGATGATTTAACCCCCAGTGCCCCAAAAGAAAAGTAAAAAAATAAAGTGTCCAAAACCCAAAAATTATTAGAGAAGTCAGTAATAATGTTTAATGTCTTGTGGGGATTGATTCCAGAAGATTCACTAAGTGAAAAAGGGAGGGAAGAAATCGCGTCTTTTGTTTTCTCTTTTCAAAAAAGGTTTTACCAGTCTTTACATAAAGATATAATGAATGAAATAATAAAAAAATGGCAACAATTTATGGCAGAGTGGGCAGTAAATCCGGCTAACATAAGTCAGATTTTTGACGAAAAACAAGAATTAAAAAAAATGATACTTAAGCCGAGTTTTTATGATTTTATGGAATGGTTATCTAAAAGTAGATTATGAAAAGATTAAGACACAATAGAAAATTAGACCCCATGGAAAAAGAACAGATTAGATTGGCAAAATTTGTGAGTAAATGGCTTATTAAAAATTACGGGAAGCCCTGTAAAAAACCCGCTGGCGGTTGCTCAATTTGTATTGCTTGGAGTTTATATGACCTAATGATTAAAACTTTAATCTGATATGCCCAAAGAAACAAAACATTGCGATAAATGTAGTTATGTGTCGGAAGAAGGATTGGTTGTCTCCGGATGTGCATATTGTGGTTGTCATAATGCGAAGCCAAAACAAAAAGTAAACTTCTTGCAAGTCGGAAGAATAACCGAGTGCGGTTCTTGCCATCCTGAAAAGTTTGAGGATTGCAAAGAGATTGAGAAAAGGACAGAAAACTATACCTGCGATTGCGTTTGCCACGGTAGTCCGATAAAAGTAGATAGCCCCGCCCAACCGGAAGATTGGGAAAAAGAAATATGGAAATGGGCGACCAAAGAATTTCCCATGCAACATTCGGACAAATTTGAAAAATTATTTAAGATAATCTACCAGCTCCTCAACGAGGCCAGAGAGAAGGAGAAGGAGAGAATAAAAGATATTGAACTTACCCTGAAATTATTTGATGAACACTGGACGAAAGAGGCATTGAAAAGATGGGTGAATGATCTTTTAGACCTCCTAAAATCTGACTTATAAGAAATATGAAAAAATTATTGATAACCATACTGATTGCTGTGGCCGTTTTTGTTGTGTGCCTTGCATATCAATGGTGGAGCGTTCCTTCAGGTTCATTAGAGGCCGGTCCCATGCTAGAAAGAATGTACCCTTAATCTGTGTACCAGAATTTGTGCAACCTCTTGAATTCTAGTGTCGTCTATGGTATAATAGAATGAATTGGATGAAAGATGCACGTCTAATAAAACAACACTGGATAGTTATACATAATTCTGGGGTGCAGGATGGGTGATTGGCCATAACGCCATAACGATTCCGATCCGCTTTGTGCGGCACATTGGTCTTATGTTATCTCGTGTGACTAGACAGGGCCTCGATTTAAGCAATTTTTATATCGAATGAAGCCCTGTTTTTAGTTTTGTCTATTGAAAAAACAGGATGGATATGTTATAATGTAAGTATGAAATGTCCAAATATGGGAAGGAGTCACCATCCAACAGGGGAAGCCGCAAAAGAATATTATAAAGATCAACATAATAAAAGAATAGGATACCAAAGAATAGCACAACGTAAATTCAGAAAGAAATATAAAAACTTGGTGTTTAATCATTATGGTTGGAGATGCGTTTGCCCAAATTGTCCAGAAACTAATCCTGCCTTTCTAACAATAGACCATAAAAATAATGATGCATGTAAGGATAGAATTAAAGGTGGAGGTAAAAGGCAAGGAGGAAATGGGATGTATTCTAGGATAATAAAATTAGGATTTCCAGATACTTTTCAAACTTTATGTATGAACTGTAATTGGGGTAAACGTTTTAATAATGGAATTTGTCCTCATGAAAGAAATAAAGTTAAGAAGAAGGATAAGAATCCCCCCGGAAAAGGTAGAAATTCCATTTAAACTTGACACGAAGAAACAAAGGATTCGTAATAAAAAAGATATAAAAAAGGCACTTGCCAACCCTTGAACTTGACCCCCCGACTGTGGTATACTTAAGTTACAATTGAATAGGGCATAACCCTCGATTTTAAAGAAAAGCGCCCTCTTTATTGGCAAAAATCGAGACCATATATTAAGACAATAAGAAAGATATTGGTTGTAGCGGGGTTATTGTCTGTAGCATTTACCGCAAAAGCCTCTTGGTTAGATGGGTTTATTGACAACATCGTAGACCTCACAAAACCAAAAGTTGACACCACGGTAATAATACAGCAAAATAGTATCGTAGCAACCAATCAAGTAGAAATACAAAAGTCCAAATATGCCTCCAAATACCTACCAACTACACAGAGAAAAATACTACCAGTAGATTATGACCCGAGAACCGCCGGGCAGTGTGTTGGATGGATAAAATGGGTTACCGGCGTAAGTTATGAGGGTAACGCTCTGTGGTGGAAGAATTATATAAATCTTCAGACTCCAGAGATAGATACAATAGTAGTATTACAGGCTGGTAGATGGGGTCACTTAGGTCTAGTTATCGATAAAGATGATACAACTATAACGGTCCGTTCCCGTAACTGGCAAGGGCTTTGGATCGTAAGTGATGACAAATTTGACATAACGGACGTTCGTATCCTAGGATACATTAAGTTTTAAACCTGCAATTTAGTAGTAAAACACTCCCAATTTTCGGGAGTGTTTTTGCTTGATAACCAGTTGGTATTTTTTTTATTTACCCAGCGAGGCCTTGGCGCCACTATATAATCCGCAACTCGTTAAACCTATAACCAATCCGAATAGAACATTAGACCATGCCAGTCCTAAACCAAGTAGGGATAAACCGACACCGACGATTACGGCAAGTAGTGGTATAAACCTTTTAGAAATGCCAATTGCTCTCTTTAATACTTCTACCAAACCACCAGTTAACGCCACTCCTATAATCATATCAAAAACGATTTTTTCGGTCATTTTATTTACCCTTTCTTAGACCTTTTAATGTCTTTGCCAATCGTGCTTCTTTTCCAACCCTGCCACTTTTTTTGGCAGCAACATTTAATTTACCGGCAGGAATTTTTTTTCTCATCGGAACACCTAGGGCACGATGTAATGCTCCAGGACGTTTAATTGCTGCTTGGATCCATTTTTTTGCCATTTTATTTTAGAGAATCCTCTAACTCTTTTATTTTGTCAGGGAATCTCGCCTGAAAGTGCTTGATGACCCCATCAAGACCTTCACTATCTATAATTGCGCCCCAATAGTCGACCCCCGTGGGATCTTTATATCCCTCAACGGCCTGTGCACATCTAATTATTTTTTGTCCTTTTGTCATGTTATTTTTTTTAGTCATTACATACTTAAGTGCAGAAACAAATCCATCTGTACGATCTTTTATAAAAGGAGCATAACTATCAAAATATTTGTATATACCTTCTGGATTAAAGAAATTCATAACTGCATGGTTAGGAAAGACTACCTGAATGGGGGCCTGTTTTATATGATAAAGTAAGCTTTCTCGAGTAAAATCTATCCATTCATAATTAACTTGCCAATCGTCCAAGAATTTTTTAGCTTTATTAATAACTTCAATCTGAGGAGTGGCATAATAAGTATCCCATGTAAGACCCTGCGGTACTGGCCACAATTCTTCGTCCACTAACCCGTCTTTTCTTATAGAATCACCAACTTTCCAGAGCCAATTGCCTTGAGAAGTTGTCCCAGACATTCTGGCAGTAAACCGATCTGAGAAATTTTGGTGCTTTCCAGTATGAAAAAAATAGAGAGTTTCAATAACGTTAAGAGCTGAAAAAGTAACGCAGGCTTGTAGATCTACATTGTCAACCCTTTGCCATTCTTCCAAAGGAAGCCAAGAAGTCCAATCCCCACTTTCGTTTAGAACTTTATAAGGTAACGTGCCGCCCAAATAGTCAGTGTTTCTCTGTCCAAGGATTACTCCTAAATTTTGAGTTGTTTCTTCCATTAAAATCAATTTATCTACCTAATCGGACTTCAATTCTAGATAAGATCTCAATTATTTTATCAGATTTCTGACTATAACAATCCATCATTTTATCAAATCCTTTACCCATCTCTGTCTGGATAGAGTGTAAATGATTTTCATTTTGCAATCTAAGTTCATCTAATATTGCTTTTTCTGTAGAATTGTTATCGTTTTTCTTTTTGTTTTTAAGAAATCCGAAAACCTCTCTTAATATAAGAAGTGCTAATAATCCGCCCATACCTACTTGTAAATATTCATTGATCATTAGGGCGTATATTACTATCTATATTATACCATAAAAACACCTAATTTTCAATACTATTTTACCCATGATCCAAGATAATGATGAATGGTTCTTGTATTTTCTGTTATCTCTGTCGTCTTGTCTTTCCAATGATATGGGAAAAACCAATTTGGGGGCAAAATCTTGATAACATGTTCTCCTTGAGGATACCGATTATTGTGCATTGTTACTGCGCCGCTAAAAAATTGCATGCCAGGTTCCCAAATCCAGCCACCATCTCCCCTGTAGTTTTCTTCTATTTGAGAAATAATATAATTTAATAGTGGATGACCGGCTTCAGCGCCCATTACACTTGAGGCATTGTAACCATTTTCATCAAGGCCACAGAACATCTTATTGTCTAAAAGATCATCAAAATTCTTGCCAGGCAACACCTCAAAATCTGCATCCAAATAAATACCACCTTCCCTGAATAAATAATATATTCTTAGTAAATCAGCAGCTTTACAAAAACGTTTAACTCCTAATTTTTCTGCCGATAATGCTTCATTAACATAGCGGGAACTAGTATAGACATTGTCTAATGTTATCAGGCGATGTTCGTAACCTGGAATCTTTTGAGATTCAATACATTTATTTATTAGTTCGGTTGGTTCTCCAAACCAAATACAAAATATCTTTTTAGGAATACTCATATCTTCCTTTTTTATCTCTTATATTCATGGTTTGCGACAAACGAGAGTACAATCCCACCAATAATTATTGGGGTCGGTATAGGCTTCTAAAACTTCAAAGTCTATCCACTTGGCTAAAACTATCATTCCGTCCGTTCTGAACCGCCAACAATCAACGGGCGTAGGATGGGTTGCTCCCGTCCCTGGGGCTATATGGCACATCAGCCCCCCTGGTCTTACAAGTCGTGCCACTTCCTTTATCCAGACCCAGAAATACTCGACATGTTCCAGGGTTGAGCCAGAAACTACAACATCATAAGACCCATCTGGTAATGGTATTTTGTACAAATCGCTCATTACAATATCCACATTTGGACCAGGCGCAATGTCGCAACCTTCGTAAGTCCAATTCGGTTTCAAGAATAAATCCTTATATGTACCGTTTACGTCATAAGATCCCATTTCCAAAATCTTTAGTTCCTTGTTGGGATCTAAATATTTACTCACGAATGCCTCCATCTTTTGATATGACGACTGATGCATTTATTTTTGCCAACTTTTTAAATAGTGGTGAAATACACGAGTCTTGGGTGTAACATTTATTTGTCCAGTACCATGATGGTAGGGAAAGAATTGTTCTGTTTCGATCATGGTGAATGTACTTTTATCTGCCGCCCAAAAAATATCATGAAAGGTACGTATCCCTGGTTCAAATGTCAAATCACCAGACCCTTTATAATTTGTATCAACTCTATCAAGATATTGTTTTAGTAGTGGATGTCCCGCCTCCGAACCAAATCCCGCATTAGCATAGAGACCAAAACATTCAAAAGATGTGAATAGTCTACAATCAAGTAGGTCATCAAAGTTTTTACCCGGAAGAACTTCCATATCCGCATCTAGATGAATACCACCATTTTTATACATATACTGTATTCTTAGATAGTCTGAAGCCTTTACCCATTTTTTGTTCTGGATTGCTAACCTGACATATTCAGAACTATTATCATAATTATCAAGGGTAATAATGTGGTGAGTATATCCCGGGATTTTCTGTGAGTTAATACACTTCTCTACCAAAGACGGCAGTTCTTTATCTTCGTTTAACCAACAGGTAAAAATATGTTTGGGTATCATTTTTCTTTAGGATAAGTAAAATTTTCTTTCAAGGCAAAACCCAATAACTCAGATCTTTCATGAAGTAAGTTTTTATCATGCTCCATTCTGTCCTTGCGATAAGCCAATTTATAAACATCATCTACATCTTGCGGTTTAAATCCCGTCTGCACCGGATGATCGTGATAGACTTTAGATTCTTCTGCCCAAACTGCTTTTCCTATTTTATTACATCTGGAAAATAATTCATTATCACACCCACAATGAAAATAACCCGTATGAAAAAACTCACCATCAAGCATGGGTAATAATTTTTTAGATGCTAAAAAATGCGTAAAAAATTCACCCTTCCAGTATCCATCATTTAATCCCACCAATCCGTCTAAATCAGGAAACTCTTTTATCATCCTGAACACGGCAAGCTGAAGAAAATCTTTTTCTGGCATACAATCATTGCCAAGATACATAATCAGGTCTCCCTTACTTTCCTCTACCCCTTGTTTAAGCAGTTTGGGAACACCAATATTGTTCGGAGGGAAATCATCCGTCTTGACTATAACCTCATAATTACTATACCCAGCATTTTGCTTAATTAAGGTAAGTAACCGATGTAATTTCTCCGGTCTGCCTAGTGTCGGAATAATTATGGACACAGAAGGTTGATTAATCCACCTGTACCATATACTATAACCACCAACACCATCCGGACCGCCAAGTTCTTCATCAACTGCCCTCATAACACTTGGCCATTCATGTGTGTAATCATGGCCACACAATAATATTTTTGCCTTATTTTTCCATGCCCTTATATCAGCCGAACATTGTTCATAAGAATGGTCTCCGTCAATAAATACCATATCAAATGACTTATCTGGGTATTTATCCGCGGCCGGGACACTATAGGACTTGTGAACAGTGAGATTTTTAAAATGTCCAACATTTTTCATAAATGTGGCATATACATCTTCTTGTTTTGCTACGGTATATGTTTCATCCCCTGTTTCCTTTGAACCTTCCCAGTTATCAATGGCAGTAACACTTCCCTTACATCCAGTCAGGATAGCATCTGTGCTACGACCCTTCCAGCTACCAATCTCACACACAGAATCCATCTTTTTAGAAGTTTCATATAACCACTGAAGTTCATCGGTATGCATATATCCAGATATACCACGATCGGCATATTCAAAATAGTATTTTGTATCACGTAAGTAATCGGGATTGTTTGGTTGATATCTTAATGCTTTTAAGATATAATTCTGCGCACCAGAAATATCTCCTGTCCATCCTGCCGCCCAATATAAAAGTTCATATGGATAATTTTCATAATGGGATTTATTATTAGCATAATAATCTGTCCAAGGAATTTGTAGTGCAGCAGTAGCATATACCAGAACTGCCCTAGGATTATTATTGTGTTTATAAAATTCGGCTATTTTAATAAGGGATTCCCTCCTATTCGGGTCTGTATAAAATCCTCTATTATACCATTCAATCTGTTTTTCTGGATTATTTAACATCCCGAAGGCATCTCCGATAAAAATCATACTCTGCGCTCTCTCCGCCGGCCATGCATTAAATACAATATGTCTCTCGAACTCTTTAATGGCTGATTTCGGACGCCCAGTCCACATTAACTCTCGGGCTAGGTAGTGCGAATTTCTGTCGTTTTCAGGATTCATAAAACAATCTACAGCTAAACCAACCAGATAATTTCCTCGGTGTTCTCCTCCGGGAATTTGATAGTGCTCAAGTTTTATTACGGATGGTGGAAGATTTATTTCTTTCATATATTATTTCTTTTATTCTGTCCTTGTTCTTTTAATGTTGCCCATTTACAATTTTTTTTATTATAATTCCCACCATTATTTTTTCTATCGATGGTAGTATTCTGTTCCCCGTGTAATAAAACATGGTTTGTATAAGATGGATACATGTCATTTTTAAAATTATCAAATTTCAACCATTTTTTACAAATCTTAATACCTCTTCCACCATATCGTTTATAATTTATTTGCTCCTTATTTAAACATCTATTTTTAACCCCAGCCCAAATTCTATGAAATCTTGTATAAGACAATCCATGTTGAAAATTTGCAGGTTTTTCTCTTTGAATACAACCACAACTTTGTGATAAATATCTTTTCAAACTTCCTCCATAAACAACTTTTTCTTTTCCACAACTACACCTACACAACCAATAAGATTTTCTATTTTTAGAAATAGAAAAACCAATAACCGTCCAACGTCCAAATTGTTTACCCGTTATATCTACACGTTCGTCTTTTTTCATAGTTTAATTATTTTGCGAATAAACATTCATGTACAATTCCACGCCATTCATGTTTTCTCCTGTCAAACATTTTCGACTGTACAAATTGGATAGCTGGTCTTCCCCACTGGTCATGGGCATAAACGAAATCATAAGAAAATCTATCGTACCCCTCTTTTATTAATCTGTTAAGTTCGTCAATATTAAATACCGTATATGCCTCATCCGCGTCTAAAGTGCAAATCATATTGTTGGTAGCCAACGAGGTGGCATAATTTCTGGCACTGCCAAAATCAAATAACTTATCGCCGCCCTTGACGATCGGCCTTTCTCCTTCTATAATAAATCTATCATTTATCTGTTTGGCTAATTTTTCGTCTATAATTGTAATAAATCGTTCTCCTGCTTCTGTAACTTTCCAATTTAAAGACCTTGCCAACTCAGCGGTTCCGTCAGAACTTCCGGTATCCGTCAAGCACATTTCTCCTCCCCTCTCTATGAATTCCTTTAGGGACGCAGTTAGTTTAGGAAGCGTTTTTGCTTCATTTTTTGATATACAAACAATTGAAAATAGAGGTTTTTCCATATCTATAAACAGAAAGCCATTGCCGACCCGTGAAGATTAGCAATGGCTCTCTGTTTTCCACGGGTCTTATTATTTAATTATAACATAAATTAGGGTAAAAAGCTAGGGAAGGGTGCTGTCTTTTCTGGTAATACAAGAGTTTCGTCAGAAGTAAATGTACGAATTGTATATGGTCCATCAAAGGTTTTTGTTCCACCAGCACATTCTCCAAAATCAGCAGTTAGATACTTAATGGTAACAGTGCCTGATTCCTTATCAATAGTTATCTCTATTTCTTTACTTGCCATATTATGTTAATCCATTCCAATTAATTTTATTATTGAGATAGGTATCAGTTTCCTTATGACAATCTAAACAAAGTGTTTGCCCATTGTTTATATTCCATAATTCTACACATTTTAATGCTTCTTCTACGGATTTTATATTGTTTTCTTTCATAATTATTGCGAATGATTTTATATGGTGTGCATGTAAATATCCACCTCTTGTATAACACATCTGGCAGGTAAAATTATCTCTTGTAAACACATCCGATTTCCACTGTCTATATTCCATACATGTCCTTATTACTGCTGATAATTTTGTTATTCCGCCTTTCCACGACGGATTATTTGGCCCAGACGTATGTGGTCTTTTTACATCTCGTCTTTTTGCTGCACTTTTTTCTATACTTTCTAAACTTCTCTTTTTTCCCTTTCAACTAGGCGGTATCAATCCATTCCTTTTATGTGCATTGCTAATACTCTTTTTCCAATTTTCTGTAAGTGGTCCTCTTTTTATACCTCGTTGTGCATCTCCAATCTTTTTTCTATGTTCCTCGCTTTGTGGTTGTTTTCTTTTATCCATTTTTTATTGCAAACCATTTACACTTTTAATCGAAGCGATAGCAAGCCCATTCCAGGTTTTAATACTTGCTTGCGCAAGACCATTTATAGTTTTCACATTTACTAGACCTGGCGTCAAAAGTGTTAATGTCCCACTCGCTGTAAACTTTACCCAAGTTTCAGAACCATTTGTCCCGGTATCATTCCCACCAGTATGAGTAAATTCAGCAGTAGTATAAGCAACGATAACAACACCCGAACCGCCAGAACCTGCCGTTGGACTTTGAGTTTGAGAACCTCCTCCTCCGCCTCCGGTATTCGCAGCCCCAGAAGTGGCGGCTACAATAGGGTTATCGCCCCCTCCATTTCCGCCACCGCCATCTCCACCAGTTAGAGCAGTCTCGTTTCGTCCGGCGCTTCCACCGCCTCCGCGAGTAACGGAACTTCCAGTTATAGAATTTGCTAATCCTACTCCGCCCTGACCAACAGAACCAGCCGCTCCCGCGCCGCCCCCGCCACCGCCATCCCAAGGATCACTTGCGGGACCTCCGGCATCACCATTATTTCCCTGGACAGGTGAGGCAGTTCTTGTTCCCGCCGCACCGTTATTATATGAACCACCGCCGCTTGAACCGCCATTGCCTCCCGCTTCGCCACTATTTCCTCCGCCTCCGCCGCCTCCGCCAGTAGCAGTTATCGTGTTTGCTCCATCAGAAAAAACAGAATTATTACCAGGGTTAGCCGTTCCTACGGTATTGCCTCCAACTCCGCCCGCGCCTACGGTAACTTCATATTCTTTGGCCGTAACGGTATGTGCGGCTTCATACAAATAACCACCAGCACCTCCGCCTCCACCGTTGTTATAACCTCCGCCAGCACCGCCACCCGCTATTACTAATATTTTTGCTGTTGCCATATTTAATACTTAAGTTTAGAAATCTCCTCCGATTTTATTCGGGATTGTTCTTGAGAAGTTTTATTTTTCAGAAGGTCTTTAATCATATGAAAAACTATTTTAAATTATTAATATAATTACTCATGCATTAAAGGTGAACTATGTAATCATTGGCTGGGTGAAAGTGTAATACCGTCGCCGATACTGCTTCACCCACAACCCTAATGGCGAAGTTTGTTGTCGAGGGTTGTGCAACGACTAAATCTCCTGCTGTATCGTCTAAATAAACAGGGGCACCCGTTGTAAACGATGGGAAGGTAGCCGAAGCGATTAGTCCATCAAGTAACATTTCGGTTGCTTCTTCATCGCTGGCAGTTTTAACACAAATGCCCAGTTTTGACTTGAAACCTGTATCGGTCCCATCTAAAATACCATCATTAAGATACCACTGACCGTCTGATGTTTTTAGATAACAAACATCGCCAACCGCCAACGAGGCACCGGCAATTCCTATAACCGTGGTACCCCTCCAGTTCTCATCGGCCAGAACATCGTTATTAAAAATATTTGGACTATCTATATTCATGTTTCTAAGTTAATTGCTTTAAATTAGTTATCTATTATACTCTAATTATATCATAAATAACTAGATAAATCAAGCGTTATACATGTACTATATAATCAGGTGAAGGACAAAAGAATAAATCTTCGGCCGTAACGGCATATCCAATAACCCTTATTGCAAAGTTTGCAGTAGATGGTTGTGCAACTACCATATCGCCAGCGGTATCATCCATATATACAGGAGCAGCAACAGTAAATGCTGGAAATGCAGCAGACCTTATTTTTCCATAGATAAGCATTTCGGTTGAATCATTATCATTTGCAGCAAGAGTACATATGCCAAGGAGCATCTTAAACGCCACATCGGTTCCATCAAGAATACCATCTATTAGATACCACTGACTGTCTGATGTTTTTAGATAACACAAATCTCCCACAGCAAGCGTGGCTCCAGCCGTACCGACTATTGCCATTCCAGACCACGTTTCGTCTCCACTCAATACTGGATCTAAATTAATTGAATATTCATTTACGGCCAAATCTGATGTCAGTGACCATGCCGCTGGTCCAGTATATCCGGTATAACCCGTATATCCGGTATAACCAGTGTATCCTGTTAATCCCTGAAGACCAGTGTAGCCCGTGTATCCCGTATATCCTGTTATTTCAGGGCCCGTATATCCCGTGTAGCCAGTATAACCAGTATACCCGGTATAACCGGTGTACCCTGTTATTTCAGGACCTGTATAACCAGTGTAGCCAGTAACAGTACTATCAGCGCCAGTATAGCCGGTGTAACCTGTGTAACCGGTGTATCCTGTAGGACCAGTCCCTCCCAAAAATCCGTCCAAACCTGTATACCCCGTGTAACCAGTCGGTCCAGTAACATTAGAATCAGCACCGGTATACCCTGTATATCCGGTATAACCAGTGTAACCTGTTACGGTGCTATCGGCACCCGTATAACCGGTGTATCCAGTTATTTCTGGCCCTGTGTATCCAGTGTAACCCGTAAAACCAGTAAATCCTGTATAACCAGTGTAACCAGTAGAACCTATTGGGCCGGTATATCCCGTATAACCTGTTATCTCGGGGCCCGTATAGCCCGTGTAACCTGTATATCCAGTGATTTCTGGACCAGTATATCCTGTATATCCTGTGTAACCGGTATAACCAGTGTAACCAGTAATTTCTGGCCCTGTATAGCCCGTATAACCAGTATAGCCGGTAATTTCTGGCCCGGTGTAACCCGTATAACCTGTATAACCTGTTATTTCTGGTCCAGTATACCCAGTATAACCAGTATAGCCCGTATAGCCAGTATAGCCGGTAACTTCAGGACCCGTGTATCCAGTGTAGCCCGTATAACCTGTATAGCCAGTAATAGTTGAATCTGCGCCCGTATAACCCGTGTATCCTGTATAACCAGTAACTTCTGGTCCGGTATAGCCAGTGTATCCTGTTGTACCAGTGTACCCCGTATAACCAGTTATTTCTGGCCCGGTATATCCGGTATATCCAGTATAACCAGTGTAACCTGTTGTACCTTGTGCTCCTGGACCACCAACAGTAGCAATGATTGTGCCAGAAGTAGAATTAGTAAAAGTGACAGTAAATGCATTGTCTGAAGTATGTTGAATATTTAATGGTATTATTTGATAACCACTACCATCTAAAATATCCACAACTGGTTTCTTGCCAAAGTTGTGAGTAATAGTAACCGAAGTCTGCGAAGTAAAGGTTGAAATATTGGCCGCACCGATAGGACCCGTCTCTCCTGTATATCCCGTGTAGCCAGTATAACCAGTATATCCTGTATATCCGGTGTAACCAGTTATAGTTGCATTATCTGGTCCAGTATAACCTGTATAACCGGTAAAACCTGTATAGCCAGTATAACCTGTAGGACCTGTAAATCCGGTATATCCAGTATATCCAGTTTCTCCTGTATAACCAGTATAACCGGTGACAGTTGAGTCCGCCCCAGTATAACCTGTATATCCAGTGTAGCCTGTAAAACCAGTATATCCAGTATATCCAGTTATCTCAGGCCCGGTGTAACCCGTATAACCTGTATAACCAGTATATCCTGTAATTTGAGGACCAGTATAGCCCGTATAACCAGTTGTACCAGTAAATCCGGTATAACCCGTATAGCCAGTTGGGCCAGTTACTAAAGAATCTGCACCCGTGTAACCAGTATAACCGGTAAAACCAGTGAATCCGGTGTAACCTGTAGGTCCGGTAACAGTACTATCTGCGCCTGTATATCCGGTATAACCAGTGTACCCGGTATAACCCGTATAACCTGTATAACCAGTAATAGTTGAGTCTGCGCCAGTGTATCCAGTATAACCTGTTGTCCCGATAGGACCGGTATAACCCGTATATCCTGTTGAACCAGTCGGCCCAGTCACAGTTGAATCTGCGCCAGTATAACCAGTGTAACCAGTATAACCTGTAATCCCTGTATATCCGGTATAACCGGTATACCCAGTAGGACCAGTTGCAGTAGAATCGGCTCCCGTGTAACCCGTAAATCCAGTATAGCCAGTTGCCCCTTGGTCACCAGTATATCCAGTATAGCCAGTATAACCCGTTGCTCCACCTGCTCCCGTATATCCTGTATATCCGGTATAGCCGGTATATCCAGTAGCACCTTGTGCTCCTGGGCCGCCTACTGTTGCAATAATTGTACCACTAGTAGAGTTGGTAAAGGTAATCGTAAAAGCGTTATCAGAGGAATGTTGAATGTTAAGTGGAATTATCTGATAACCATTGTTGTCCAATATGTCTACAACAGGTTTTTTACCGAAATTGTGAGTGACAGTAACAGAGGTTTGAGAAGTAAAAGTAGAAATATCAGCCGCACCAATTGGTCCAGTATATCCAGTGTATCCGGTATATCCAGTAATATTTGGTCCAGTGTAACCAGTATAACCGGTGACGGTTGAGTCTGCCCCAGTATAACCAGTATATCCAGTGTAACCAGTATAGCCAGTAAAACCAGTATATCCTGTGTAGCCAGTTATCTCAGGTCCTGTATAACCCGTATAACCGGTATAACCAGTTATAGTACTTGCCGGACCAACGTCTCCAGTATAACCCGTATAACCGGTAGAGCCAGTTGCCCCGATCTGTCCCCATCCGGCATAACCCCAACTCCCATTATATATTTTTAGTCTTGCCATATTTTATTAATTAAAAATCATGACCCAATAATGCATTTTTGCTTAAGATCTGACATTGTTCTGTACCGATACCAGAATTATACCGAGCAGTAACATCAGCAGGAGTTAATACGCTATTATAAATAACAAATTCATCTACCAAACCCTTATAATACAAAGCACCATCTCTCTGACCAATTAAAAAATGTGTAGTATTAACAATTGTTCCCGTTAATGAATCACTTTCTCCTATTTTTGATTGATTTGCTCCATCAACATAACACCTGCAACCAGTAATTAAACTCGTTCCATCGTAGGTAATGACCAAATAGTGCCAAGCATTATCCATTATAGCAGTTGCGTCTATTCTCCACTGCAAATAATTTGCAACATTTGTACTATAAAGGGCAAATCTGAGATAGTTTGAAGTTTTATAAAGATAACAATGAATTCCAGTGTACGGTGATGTTCCCAAAGCTTTAGAAAAAATTATCATATATTCTCCTCCAGTGGTATCGGGTTTTATCCAACATTCGAAACTGAAAGAATCAGTTCTCTCAAATGCAGCAATATTCTGACAATCCACATTTTGAGAAGTTCCATTAAGCTGAATACAATTATTTAATTTACCAGCTACCCAACTTGGACTACCAACAGTAGTACCATTTCTTCCATTACCAGAATTGTCCGGTGCATTTGTCCCCGAACTCTCATTGAGGTGCCAACTAGCATATCTATTTGTGCAAATGTTTAATGCCATAATTAAGCAAAATTAACGCTGACAGCGCCATAATAATTGGTGCCATTGTAATAAAGTGAAATGATATCGACAGCACTCACTGCGGTGGATAGTATTGGCGTTATAGCATCTGCCCATTTAGGAGTTGGTGAATAAGTAACTGTATAACTTCCAGACCCACCCTGAACCAACCGCAAAAGTAAATTACAAGGACCAGCAGGGGCAGTGAAAGTAATCGCACATGCTGCTGTTAATGTAAGTAATTGTTTATTTCCGTTATTCCAATCGATTGTCTTTGTTGCTCCTGAATTTCCATTATCATATTCAGCATCAAAATAAATTGTTTCTGTGGATTTTAAGTCTTGGACTGTAACTTCTTTTGTTCCAGAATCAAAGATAAAAGTCGAATCACCAGCAAATACATTTGAACTATTATATTGTACTTGAGTTGTTGAACCACCAGGGATGGCAGTACCGGTATATCCAGTATAGCCTGTATAACCAGTAGTTCCCGTATAACCAGTATATCCGGTATAACCTGTGTAACCTGTGTAACCAGTCGCGCCCGTATAACCAGTATAACCAGTAGCCCCCGTATAACCAGTATATCCAGTTATTTCAGGACCGGTATAGCCAGTGTAACCAGTAATTTGCGGTCCCGTATATCCAGTATAACCAGTTGTGCCAGTGTATCCTGTATATCCTGTATATCCCGTATACCCCGTATATCCTGTCGTTCCAATACTTCCTGTATAACCCGTATATCCTGTTGAACCTGCAGCACCAGTGTAACCGGTCGCACCGATACTACCAGTGTAACCAGTATACCCCGTAAAATTACCAGCGCCTGTATATCCAGTATATCCAGTAGCACCAATATTACCAGTTCCTCCTGTATATCCTGTATAACCAGTCATCCCATTTAATCCACCCGTATCATCACTGTCATACCAAAGTTCACCGAGAACAGGACTTGGCGGTTCATCGGGAGAAACTATTATGTATGGGTCTGTTCCTGTATATCCCGTATAACCTGTATAGCCAGTATATCCTGTATATCCCGTAAAATTACCGGCTCCAGTGTAACCTGTATAACCAGTGTAACCGGTATATCCAGTCGGTCCTTGATCAACTAATTTACTCCAATAAGTAGGTTCTGAAGATGGTATTTTATTCGTGCTATTCTGAATAGAAACATACCCCGCGCCCGCATAATAAACACAATCATTAACTACATATGCAGTACCACTGTCCCAGGCTCCTTTCCATGGATAAGTAGTTCCAATTCCGGTATATCCAGTATAACCAGTAGGTCCAGTATAACCTGTGTAGCCTGTATAACCTGTGTAACCCGTGAATCCAGTAAATCCGGTGTATCCAGTGTAACCCGTGTAACCTGTATAACCCGTATAGCCAGTATAACCTGTATAACCAATAAGTTCTGACTTAAGAGCCTTCTTCGTAGTTCCAGACAATGCCATAGTGGTATCCGAAACATCAACCACCACTATTAGGTCACTATCTGCAACCGGCGATAAACTAGTTAATTCTGATATTTTGCTGTCCATTATACGTCTTCTCGATCTGTCCAGATAGTAGAAACACTACCTACGCCAGATAAAATTATTCTAAATCCGCTTTCTAAAAGTAAATAGAAAGAATCTTCTTTCAAAAGAAAGTCTTCTCTCTGATCCCATATTGTTGTAATTACCGGCATATAATTTAATAAATCTCTCTATGTATATTATACCATAATTAACCATCTTTTTCAATCCCTAAATGATGTTCCACTATCTTTCTACATTGTTCTATAAACTCATCAATCTCATAATTTAATTTCATTCTATTGCACATTGTACAACAAGACACCACATTCCCGATTATATATCCCATACCACTGTCTACCCTGTCAATACCATATCCAGGGTCTTGACAATAATGGCAATCTTGTTCAATCATTTCTTTAAACTCTTGAAGGGTTAACTCAAACACTAATCCTCTCACCTTGGCATTACTCTTATATGAAGCATATCGTCCAGTTATTGATTTTTTATATATCTTATCATTTTTCAACCGTCTTTTAAGGTTATTTTCCTTCCAAACATTAGCCCTATTAATCAATAGTTCTCTATTCCTTTTATAATAATTCTTAAAATAATTTTTGTCTTTATATATTCCACTCATATTTTTCAATACTATTCTACTATTTATAAGTCTGTACTCCAGCGCCCAAGAACGATAAAATACCAGCCGGCAATAACTCTGGATTTTCTCGGGCTATTTCTATAAGATCTTGTACAACTATTGGAGTTATTCTATTTAATATTTCTTTTTGTATTTTGACCGGCTGTCCATCAAAAGACGTGCCCTTCAACATCGTTGTTATAAATGAAAGCAGCGGAGCCTCCTTATTCTCAAAGAATCTTAGGGCTATATCATACCTAGACAACAATCCTCCTGCGGTAAGGTCAATTTTCTTTCCCTTGGTTGTTGTATAGTTGCCAGTTATAAGTCTTGAAAGGGCGACGATATATTGCTGGAATCCACCCATAAGGTCTATCCTGGTCTTCCCAAATCTCATCTTTCCAAAATCTGTACTGTTTATGTCCGTTCCCACCCTAATGCCAGAGGCAGCGGCTATTCCCAACATTGTTGTTATTGTTCCGACAAATGCAAGTGTTACTTTGAAATTTTCTTTTCTAACAAACGGGTCTATCTTCGGATTTAGATATGACCTTGGGTCAAGAAAATAAAGACGACTCTTAAGTAATCCCGGAGACCACGTAACAGCATTTATAAATGCTCTGTTTCTATTGACAATACCTTTAGGGTCTAGTAATCCACGGCCAGTTAGCGCTCCAACGTGCTCCGCAAGTTGTCTTCTTATCGTAACGGCTTCTGGGCTATTCCCAACTGCCGCTGCTCCTCTTTGTGCAAGTAATTTTTTGTAAAGGTCTAATCTAACTGAATTTAACACGCCATGGAACGCTCGTTCTGATGCTTTCACAATTTTTCCCAGAATTGGTATTTTCTGTATGTACTGAGCCATGAATGATTCTTCTTTTTCACTAATAGCTCCTGCAATTTTTGAAAAGAAGGTTGGATTTTCTGCATCAATGGCAATCTTAACAGAGTCTGAATCAAAAACTTTTAGCCATTTTGCAAAAGATTTCTCACTAAACATAAATTTTAGACTCTTTGGGAACGCGGCTAAATAAATATCTGGATGTCTCGGGCCCACTAATATCATTTGCCTTAAAAGATGAGATAAGTCTGCCGTAGCCATCGCCGTTTTCATTTCGTTACCGACCGTTGTTACGATTCCCATCTTGAGAGGATTCCTTACTGTTATCTTCCTGCCTCTACCTCCATCTCCTGCTAGTGTTATTTTTTCAGCAGGAATCAAACTATCTGGGATAGCGTCTAATTCTGCCCTAATGTTGTCTGGGATATCTTTAGGTAGTGGCGGTCTTTCTGCCACGGCTAATCTGGCAGGAGGAGCTTTTCCCCGTATTGCTGCGGCGGCAGCTCTTATTTGTTCATCTGTCCGTGGGATCCCTTCGATTGCAGCAATAAGACGAGCGGTTGGTTCTACCATTTTTCCTTCTACTGCCCTTCTTTCTGCGGCGAATCTTTCTAATCCAGTACGTGCAGCTTCTGGCGACACGGGTTCATATTCAGGCTCTCGCACTCTAAATCCTTCTGGAGCTCCAGGGAATTCCAGTTTCATTCCTGCCATACTCTCCGGCGTTGCCAACAGTGTCCTTGCCTCTGGTTCTTTTGCAAGTCCATACTCAGCGATTAGTCGTCCTTCGGGGCCGGCACCGATTGCCTCCCATACGCCCCTTATCTGTTCATCAGAAAGACTATCTTTTATATTGAGAGCAAACTCGTCCCCCTCATCAGCCAGTTTATTAATTTTATTTAAGAAGTGCTGAGAACTTCTAAACCCGCCCTCTTCAGCATAACGGGTTAAAAATTCTTCATTTGACAATAGATTCTCGGGGTCTATTCTTGCTCTAATTTCTTCTGGACTCAGTGATGGTTCTTTTGGAACCGCTTCTACTTTTTCTACCTTCTTAAATAGATTAGACCATTTTCTCTTAAATAGTGCTCTCTCTAAATCTTCTGGTGGTGTTGGTTTTCTGAGTGCAACACCGGCGCCCCTGCGCTGTGCCGCTTCTTGGGCTTTTTGTTCTTTTACAGCGAGTTCTTCTTCTAACGATACTCTTCCCGGTTTAATTCTTTCGGCAATACCAAATCTAATAAACTCAGGTTTCTTGTATTTGTCTAAACGTATATCATCTCCAAATTTAGCTTGAACTTCTTTTAAGAATTTCGCTTCTTTTGGCGTCAATTTCGGTTGAGGCTTCTTAACAAGAAGCTTTTCCACTATATCCTTGGAGGTAAGTTCCTTTTTTTGTAATTTTGGGCGAGTTGTCCGTTGCCAATCATTAAATAGTTTTCGACTTACGCTTACATCTGGGTTAGGAATTCCTTTTTTCTCCATTACGGCCCAAACATAAGGCGCTATATCTTTAGGGGTAGCGTTATCCCACCTTACCGCCCAGTTGTAATACTGCCTAATAAGCTGGTTAAACTTTGTTTCTTTCCACGTGCCGCTAACTACTTCGTAAATTGTTTTTCCTTGAAGAGATTTGTCTTCTGCTAATTTGGCAACTAAATAATCAGCAAAACTAGTTTTTTCACCAGGAGGAACCAACTCTTTGGCGGCTGTGTTATATAATTCTTTTTCAAAATTATCAAAAGTGGTTTTTAAAGTTTTATTAGGCAGTACATTACCAAGAGCTTCACCTTTTTTGTATGTTAGATATGCTGCATTTTTTTGTTTTTGACTTATCGTCTCAAATTTTGAAACGATTTTTTCTAGTTCTCTTGTAAGTGCTTTTGCGTAAACATTCTTTGTTGGAGTGGGTTCTCCCGTAAGCCTCATTGGTGAACCTATGACCTCTCCCGTTTCTAATACATCAATAGGAACGCCACCCTCCCTTTCGAGTTGAGTCAACTCTTCTGGAGATAGTCGTCTGGCTGTTATTTCTTCACTTGGGACAAGGTGCTCTGATGGTCTTGTTTTTAATAATGTATCTGCATTTTCAACTGGTATTGCCACGTTCCTCCAATACTCCTTGCTTACTTCTAAACCGGGAGCATCATCAATGGCATTAACCGCTTCTCCGTGTGTCCTAAAAGTCTCCGGTTTTCCCGCTGGTTTATCAAGTAATACAAACATCTTTTTATCGGTAGTTACCTGTGTAAGATTAAATCCTCCAGGTGCTTCTTTTGTAAATATTCCAACTTCCGGTGTTGGGCGGAACGTCCCTGCGGGAGTTGTTATTGGTTCAACACTAGGAACTGCCAATGGTCTGGGCTCGGGAGCCACCGCGGGCCTAACTCTCTCAGCGGGAGCCGCTACCAATCTTGCCACTGGTGGTTGTCTTTCTAGTGGAGCAACCGCACCAGTTATTGGCGGACGAGGTAGAATTTCTGGTGTTATCCCGGGCTCTACCCTCTTACCTATTGTAAGCTCATAATCCCTTAATGCCCGTCCTAGACCTGTGTTTTTTTCAAAATTATCAACTCCTCCAGATTTAACAATGGCTTTCCTTATCACATTTTCTCGGCGAACAATGCTGTTTATTAACATTCTTTCTTCTGGTGTAGGGTTGGGAGATGCCAGTGCTCTCTCTATATTTCTTTGAACGTTAACCATAGTATCCCCACTTCCCGGAGCTAATGCTTCTTGCATAACAGCAGTTCTCCGCGCTAAATCTGATACTTTTCCAGTCTCCACTTTGGCTATTTTTCCCTCATAAATTTTAAACATTCTTTCTTCGTTAGGGGTTAGTTCAGCACTTGGTTCTGTTCTTCTTTTAATAATTGCTTCTCTTAATGTTTGCCTTGAAGCATTATATACAGCAAGTTCTTCTTGTGTTAGGCCTTCTCCTGTAGCAAACTTCCTCTCTGCTACTTCAGATAGTTGCGTAATCTTTTTATTAGAAATCTTCCCAAGTCGTCCCAGGTCATCTAGGCCAATACCTTCTAGTGGTAATTGTTCTGCAACTTTTGGCACCACCCCCGTTGGCCGTCGTCCTATACCTGCCGCTCGAAATCCCAGTCCAAATGCGGGCTGAAGTGCAGCACCCATAGCCACACCACTAGGAATGGCCCTTAACGCCTGGGGAATGTCTCCTGTTTCAACTGCTGTCCTTGCAAATCTTTCTCCGCCCCCGAATAATCCGCCCCCTATGGCTTCTCTTGCCAGAAAACCCGGAATTCTTTCTCCCGCTTGTCCTACAAGTTGTCTTGCTGCAAATTGTGGAGCAACCTTTCCTAAAATTGAGGGAGCAAATCCAAACAGTTTAGCCCCCACTGTTCCGGCTGCCGTTTCAGCCGCAATCGCTAGGGGACTTATTTTTTCTCTTACTCCCAATCCCCTACCAATGGCTTGTTCTAATGCCGCACCAGCACCGGCACCGGCACCGGCGACGATTGGAGCCCTCCCCAGAACGCTTCCTACTGCAAATCCTAGAAACGGGAGGGCTGGTCCCGCCATATCTGCAAGGTCTTTTAATGACCAACCTTTTTCATCAAAACGAGTAGTTTGTCCATCTTTACTCAAAATAAAATTACCATCTGCTGCTTCGTAGACTTTATAACCCATTGCTTCTAGTATTTTTTTCTTACCACCCCTATCACCAAATGAGAACTTTAATCTTTGAATAAATGAAAGCGGCGACTTTTCTGCCGTTACTTCTGGTACTTTTTCTATTGGTTGAACACCAACTTTAGTTATCCCCTCAAGCCTCGTTCCCCTTGTCTGGGCACCAGATATTGTGGCTGGAGTTTGGGGTGTCGCATATCCACTTTGAGTAAGACCTTCTAATCTAACCGGCATTTTAAATTGGGTCTCCGATAATTGTGCCATCGGCATCAAAGCCGGTTATCACATATCTAACCCCGTTATATTCTACAATATCTCCTATCTTATATTGACCTCCCGCTCCCGTATCAGTTATTCCCCCACCCACCGTTCCTCTAAAGGCCAATCCTTGTTGATAATTAGAGAATGATGTTGTTGGGTCTTCCGTAGTCGTGGGGACTTCTCTTGCTCCCATGCCAAGGAATCCGCCTTCCTTTGTTATCGATTTATGCTGTTTTATCGCCCTTGCTATAGCTGGGTCTGTATCTGGGGTGTAATCTGAAATAATACTATACGCAACCGTTTCAAGTTGTTTAGCCGTAAATTTGCCTGAATTTTGGGCTGCCCACGTTAAGAAATCTTGTCTTGACTGGGTTTCGGTTGGGGAACCAGAACGACCCAGCGGGGTATATATTGGATTTTTATTGGCATCATAAGTTACTTGATAGACAGTATCACCCACCGTGGTAGTTGTTGGTTTATAACCACCGGCATTAGTTACCCTAGCCCAATCAAGTGCTTGTGCGGTATCATATGTACTCTTGAAATCAAATGTGCCTAATGCCTCTACTGCACCGGGGTCAATAAATTGTCTCCTTATATTTTCTTGTTGTTCAAAGGTAAGGTCATTCCAGTTTATACCCTGTTCAGCAAAGGTGTTCATATAATCAGCCAACAGTGCCCTATCGTTATCGGCAAGGGTATCGGCTTCATCCAGGGCATCACGTTTGGCTTGTTGGTCTAGCTTATATTGGTCCAAAGATGCGTTGTAATAATTTATTGCTAATTTT
>Ga0315297_10000160_pt1 | contig 36148 bp, 63 predicted proteins | sample YL17G15_0_MG_FD_203628 | JGI IMG/M metagenome (GOLD analysis project Ga0315297, IMG submission 203628) | Sediment microbial communities from Yellowstone Lake, YNP, Wyoming, USA - YL17G15_0 | ecosystem: Environmental > Aquatic > Freshwater > Lake > Sediment | place: USA: Wyoming | collected...
TCAGTGGCTCGGCACACATCAGTTTTCCAAAGAAACACACTGGAAAAATGGTCAATGTGATTGTACCGACAACTGCGAGATACACCTGGGTCTTCTCAAAACAAGAACTTGCAGATGCAATCAAATCGTGCAGAAATGTTTTGAAGTCTCAAAAAGAAAGCAAATTGACTTTTCATAAAGAGCAATGCATCACAAATTTGAGCCAGAAAACATTCTCTCTCCAGGATTTGTCAATAGTTTTGTCTCTTTTGCAGGAAGATAAGAGCAAATGTCAGTTAGTCAAGAGAATTAAAGATACTTACAATCTGTAAGAACAACAAAATGAAAATTCGTGAGATAAACCATGGGATTTCTCATGTTCTTGTCGATAGTAAAGGGAAAAGGGAGCTTTGCATCAATAAGGATTTGAAAAAGTATCCTAAATTGTACAATCATATCCTGGAACATGAATTGAAGCACATGAAGTCCAAAAAGAAGATGGATTTCAAGGAAGATTTGAAAAATAGTTTTGATACTGGAACAAACACTCTTGAGATGGCAAATTTCATGATTCAGCATCCAAAATCTTTTTCAGAATTGTCTCCTGTCTGGCGTGACCGAAAATCTTTCACCATAAATTGGTTTCTTGTCATTCTCTATCTTTTTATCATTCTCGTCGTTCTTTCATTAGTTTTTATTCTGAAGTGACACCATTTTTTCGAAAGATTTATAATCTACAATTTAATTAAATTGTTATGATAAGCAAAGAGGAATTAAAAGATAGGGTGTTCAGTTCTATGACACATGATTGGACTGCAACAACAAAGATTGCAAATAAAGTTGGTGTGCATCCATCAAGAGTGCAAGTTATTCTGATTGAACTTTTCAATGAAGATAGTGTTGAACAATTATCAGCGAAGATGTATACTTATTGGAGAATCCCAAAATTAAACGACAAGGAGGTAAAACATGAAATTATTAAAACAAAACAAGCAAATAAAACAAGCTGTTGACGCTGACGAAGAACTCGACGAAGAAGAAATCGAAAAAGAAGTCGAGGAAGAAGATGAAGAGACAGATGTTGAAGAAGACGAAGAAGAAGAACAGAAACCATTGAAATCAGTTGCTCCACTTTTTCAAAAGAAAGATAAAGCGAAAGAAGAGACAAAAGAAGATGGAACAATCGAACCAGCAATTTTGCCTTTGGGCAATGGAGACTTGAGACCTGGCTGGAACATTTGGTGTAGTGGGAAAAAAGTATTCAGCACAGACGAGCTTATGGTTTTAGTTGCATCACGATTGTTTAGTGCGACGAAAAAGGACTAAAATTTTAGGAGAAAAAATGCCGAAAGGAATATATAAACATAAGTCTCTTTCAGAAGAACATAAAAGAAAGATTGGTGATGCTAATAGAGGGAACCATCCAAAGACAGAATTTAAAAAAGGGCATATAAATCCAGATGAATGGAGAAAAATGATGAGTAAAAAAATTAAAGGAAGAGTTTCTCCTATGAAAGGAAGACATCATACAGAAGAAACCAAAAAAAGAATTAGTCTTGGTGGAAAAGGAAGAATAGTCTCTGAAGAAACAAGAAAGAAAATGAGGAATTATAATCTTAGTATTTCAAAAGAATTAAGTGAAAGAATGAAAAAAGTTAGAATGAATCAAGTTTTTCCATTTGTTGATTCATCAATAGAAGTCAAAATCCAAAACTTTCTAAAACAACTTAAAATAGAATTTTTCACGCATCAATATATGAATATAATTCATGCTTATCAATGTGATATTTTTATCCCAATTCAACAAGGAATAATTCAACCAATTATAATTGAATGCGATGGAGATTGGTATCATGGAAATAAAAATGTACATCCCAATCTTAAAGACTGGCAAATAGAAAGAATAAAAAGAGACCAACTTAGAACTTCAGAACTTATTGAAAAAGGATTTAGAGTTTTGAGATTATGGGAACATGAAATCAACGATATGGATATTGAAATATTTAAAGATAGAATGGAGTTGAGATAATATGGCAACATCACCTATAGCCCAGGCGGCGGGGACAGCACTTGGTGGACTTGCGGGGATGAACTTTTCACTTATCGGAGGAATTTTACTTTTCTGTATCGTGATTCTCGTCACTGTCGTAATTTGGAAAAAAGTCAGAGGAAGAAATAATTATAACATTCTTGTAAAGGTTATTCCTCGATGGAGTTTCAAAGAAAGCAAAAAGATGGAGCCATTCACTCCAAAGGCGACACTTTTCAATCGACATCCAAAACAGGAGTATCGAGAAGTTCCAATTCAGACATATTCTGTTTATTATGTGCCTGGATGCTACAAGTATAACAAATCAAATGGAGTTCACGAATTGATTTTGAAAGAGAAAGGAGGAAAATCTGTCGTCGCAGATATTGGATATAAATTCTTCAAACCAATCCTCTTCGGAAAATTCAACAGGACCATAACTTTATGGAGAGCAAGTCCTGAAGATTACAAACCATGTGATATGATTTTCAAAGGTCAGCAGGAAATAAGCCACATCTATGATTCAGAAAGTCTTTATGCAGACCTCCGAGCTCAAGAACAGATTGAAGCAAGATACAAGAAACAAGGAAAAATCTTGCAGTATCTTCCATTCATCCTTGCATTCTTGTGCATCATAGGAATGATTATCTGGGGTGTGATTATCCAAAAATCTCTCGAAGCCAATTCAAAAGCTCTCGGAAATATCGGAAGTCAGTTAGTGAATGCATCAAGATATTTAGCGGCATCATGCAAAACACCATAAAATGATAGTATCAAAAAAATTCAAAGAACAGATAGACAAACTTCCTCAATTAGACAGGATTGAGTTCAGGCAGAGATACGACGCTGTTGAAGAGTGGAACATTGGAGTTTCTTGGCTTTGGAACTTCAATTTGTTTATATTCATTGCAATGGCTTGTACTACATTTGTCATTGTGAGTATTGCAAATGCATCAAATAACTTTTCGGTTCTTAAAGATTTTATAATTGCAGTCAAACCAATCTTCATATTCACTGGATTTGATTTTGGTTTATGTTTTATATTATATGTACTTCAAGAAAACATGAGAAGTAAAATGCATCGAAGATTGTGGGATGAATATTTTGAAACAAAAGTCAAGAAGAAAGATAATCAAGTTTTGAGAACAACATTCAATACAACGCAACAAATAAAAGTCAAGAGGAGAAGATGAAGGAATGCCCAGTCTGTAAGAACAATAGATTTTTTGTCGTAAGTGAGAGAGTAATAACTTGCAGTATGTGTGGTAGACAATTCAAAAAGATTATCGTGCCATCATCTGATATACAATTCACAGATTACAATGAGTTCATGGAGAACTTAACATGAAAGAAAAACCAAAAAAGTCAGACGAGAGTTTTCAAGTTGTGTGTAAAGATTGTGGAAAAATAATTATTGAAGATATTGATGAGGGACATCTCTATGACCTCGGAGAATATATTCAATGTCCTTATTGTATGAACTTCAAAAAGAATCCATTAGGAGAAAGAAGAAGATGATGAAAAAAAATAAAAAGAAAGTTGACATCGGAATGATAGTTGCAATGTATGTCTTAGAAGTCACAACTGCTGTTCTATTTCTTACAGGATTTATAACAACTGCAATAATCAATCAAGGAGTTGGATTTGTTCTTTTGATTTGTTCATTGCTCTTGATGTATGCCTTAGGAATAGTTGTGGGGGAACTAAGTCATGGAACAAGAAACTAAAGAAAGGATTTACAGGATTGCAAGTCTGGTCTTTCTGGTCGTGTTTTTGGTGATGATTATATTGATTTACATAAGCATCAAGAACATGGACCCCTCGATTGCTTGTGAGGTATGTATGGCGAAGGGTCACGCCACTTGTATTTCGAACCCTGAACCCAGTCCTGTGATGCCATTTAAACTCAATTCCACGCCTTTTGGAGAGAACTTGTCAGTACCCCAATAGTTTTCTCTTCTCTACCATATCCTCATCAACTATGTGTGTGTACACTCCCATGGTGTCAAGTCCTTCATGCCGCATGAATTGTTGTACTTCTCTAAGGTTCCAGCCAATCTTCAATAGATGTGTTGCAGTGCCATGCCTGAATGAATGGGCAGTGAAAGGTTTTCCTAAGATTCTTTTAGTTTCTCTAACAATTAATTGATTGGCTCTACGAACATCAAACCCCCAGATACTTGTTCCTGGTTCGTAAAGGAAATCATTAAGAAGATGTTTCAGATGTTCTGCAGTCTTAGGTTTTATATAAACACAATATTTTTTATTTCCTTTTCCTATGCCACGAATCTCACGATGTATGAAATCAATCTTGTCTGGGTCAATATGTATTGCTTCAGAAATTCTCAATCCTGTTTCAAAAAGAACTCGAAATAAAACCTTGAGTTCAAACCTCAAATCAGGGTCGTTGATTAGTTTGATGTATTCATCATATCTTACATAGACAGGTTCATGCGAAGTTGAACGACCTTTTATTTTTGGGATTCTAAATTCAAATGTCTCAAAGTAATCATTGAGAAAACTTTTTAGGAATGCTCTTGCAACTACATTGTTATTCTTTTCAACAAATTTGTTTATCAATTCCTGCGATGCATCCTTGCCTTCGATTTGTTTTGCATATCTTAGATACTCTAATACAGTTCTCTCTGCATACTTTTGTCGTCGAAGAAATCTCTCATATGTTTCTGGTCCATCCAATTCATTTGGTTCATCTACTTGATTTGTTTCTTTTAAAATAGTGTTCATTATCTCTGTGGTGTACCTTCTTCTAATACCTATAAGCAGTATTGTCGAAGGGAAAATAAATTTTTTTTGTTTTTAGTTACCTTAATAGTATATATTGTAACTACCTTACAGGAGTTAAACCTTGCCACTCCGAATACCAATCTTGCACAGTTGTATTAGGCAGTTGATAATGATGATGAATGAATGCCTTTGTCTTCCCTACATTGAACTCTCTGAAACATAAGTTCTTTAACTTGTCTCTATACTTCTTCTCTATAAATGATAACTCTTTTGGTTTATCTTGAGGGTCAAGTCCTTCATACTTCTTTGAACCGACGATGGTGAGGTACTCTGTTTTCTCGTCGGGTGCAAGGTCATCAAACTGAATTAGACAAAGATAATTCTTTGTCCTCGAATATATCTTTGCTTTGTCTTTCAATGTAAGTTCAGCAATCTTCTTGTTCCCTCGATATGTATCCCAAATCTTTTGATTGAGGTCCATGTACCATGGGTCTTGAACAAAAGCAGAATCATCTTTGATTAATACAACAGCAATCCCTCTCGTCAATATGTGAACCCAATACTTAATTCTATGATTGCGAAAGTATTCATTGAGGTCTCTGAATCTTGGAATGCAGAGAACAGTTATCTTATTTTCTTTTCTGCATAATGTCCAGACTTGATTGAGATATTTTTGTTTTCGGTCCTGGAAGTTTAACTTGTAAAAATTCTTTATTGCTTCGTCGATGATAAGAACACTTATCTTAGGGTCTTCAATCTTCGCTTGAATTTCTTTATGGTCTGTTGTATAAATCATCGATTGTGCAATGTTGAAATGTTTTTTGTCAATTTGTTTTCCGACTTGAATTGCCGCCGTCGTTTTGCCAGAATTATGCACGACCATTCCATTCGCAACAAAATTATGATATGGGTCTTCACAAAGGATGTCATAAACTTTTTTTACTCCAATCAATTCAATAGAAACAATTTTTTTGTAAAGTCCAATCCCCTGATTAAAGTTTTCATATGCAATCATTCCATGCAACTTAAGATGTTCTTCTATAGAAATACAATCTAAATTTTTTATCTCATTGTTATAATGATTTCCATCTTTATGATGGATTGAAAATATTTGTGGGTTAATATATTTTAAAGTTTTTGATTTCTCTTCATCATCAGAAACAACTTCAATGAAATCTCTCAAGTCTAATCCATTCAAATTTGCTTCATAAATAATTCTATGAATCTCAAGTCTTCTCGATTTACCTCCACCTTGTCCAGGAAGTTTTGCATAAGGATGATACCTCAATCCTCCAATTTGAATGTCATGGAACTTGTGCTGCATCTTCCCTCTTGGAGTAGAATGTAAAGTATCACACATCACTTTATCTTTTTCTTTATCTAATTTAAGAAGTTCAATGAAACCATTTTGTGTAAGAATTTTATGATTTGATGTTGCAGTTAAACTTGAATCATCTTCCAAAACCATCTTAAAGACTTCTTTCTCTCCACTATAAACAACATCTTTAATCTTATGCAACTTAATGAAATGCCCATCAAATGAACGAACATAGGTTGGATTTTTCAAGTTCCATAACTTATGAGATTTAACTCCTTTTTTAATTTTATGGAACTGATTGTACATATATTCTATTTCATATGATACTCCTTTCTCATTTCGATTTGTATTAATAATTGTTTCACCAACAAGACAACCCTCCTCTCCAGTAATTGCTATGGAAGCATCTGAATCCATATGCTGTCTTGCTCTCAATATCTGGCAGAAATTTTCCATTGACATTTTTTAGTATAAGCGAAACAATCTTTCAAACCAATTTAATTCCCAAACATATCTAAATTGAAAAATAGGATTTCCCTTTTCATCTGTGTAAGTTGCAATAACTCGAATACAATTTCCAACTCTTTCTTTTTTTCTTACTTCTATAATTCCCATTTCAATCAATTAGTCCTGCTGACCTTCTCATCTTTGTAAACTCGGAATCATTTCTCGATACTTGGATTCCAAGTCCGATATATTGTTTCTGTTCTAAAAGGTCAGCATGAAATGTTCTAAGTTCAAGAATCAATGTTGTTGGAAATACAACTTTGCCTTTTGCCTTGCAAATTTTTTCCCAGTCGGCAAAAAGAAATTCGATGCGAGTAATTCCATCTTTGAATTTTGTTCTTCTTTCTTTTCTTATGATTGGTCTAAAGTTCATCCAGAGAGTTCGCAGCACACCGAAGTATGGTCGCAAAGCACCAAGCTCTTTATTCTCAATCTGTTTTAAAAAGAAATCTGCTTCAATCAAATGGTCCTCATATCTTGCATAATCGAGTTGACCCATCGTGAAATCTGCTTTGAATGTTGCTCTCGATTCAGTCTCTTTTTTATGAAATACCATCAAATGACAGTTGTTCATATTTTATAAATCTTGTGAGAATTTAATTAAATAGTTAGATTTATAAATACTATTTTCTATCACAACAGAGTAAGAACAAAATTGAATGAAAGAAAGAAGAAAATGAAACTTGCATTAAAAGACATCAATCCAAATCCTTTCAAGAAGGAAATCAATGGTGGAAAACTTTCTGAAACTACTATCGCAAAAATCAAGTCAAACATAAAGGAACTTGGTTTAATGGGTGCGTTGCCTGTCTTCAAAAAAGACAATAAGTATTATTTAGTTTCTGGACATCATCGACACGAAGCTCTTAAAAGAGAGTTCGGAAAAGATTATCAAATAGAAGTTATAATCCATAATTACAATGATGACCAAGCTCTTCGAGGAATGGTCATCGAGAATTTGACGCAACGAGATACAAACCTGACCGAGACTGGTGCAAATCTTGTGGCGATTAGAAAGCATTTAAGAGATGAGTGTCCAGATTCAGGACAATCATCCAAAAAAAAATTAGATAAATTAGGAAGAGAGAATAGACAAGAAGAAGTTTTTGTGTTATTTTAAAGTAGTTAGAAGAGTATTTAAAGAACTGATGGATAGAAAACTATCCTTTGAAAAAAAGGAGAGGTCGGATGCATGAATGAAGATGATGTAAGAAGATTTGTTGGAAAAAAATGTTTGCTCATTCTCAATAACAATTTTAAATATACTGGAATCATTCCTGAATTTTCTGGTCCAAGTTTTTTGATGACTGACAAGTATGGTCGAGTTGTACTGATAGAATGCAGTTTCATCGGGATGATTAGGGAGGATGAAGAATGAGCAAAGGAGATTGTCTTTTTGGTATTGAGACGACTTATAAAGGGATAAAAATGCGAAGTAAGTTTGAAACTAAGATTGCATACTTTCTTGATGGTTTAGAAATCAAGTGGGAATATGAACCACAAATCTTTCTTCTTTCAAATGGAGACTATTATAAACCAGATTTTTATCTTCCAGATTTAAAAATGTGGATTGAAGTAAAAGGAAGAATAGAAGAACATAACAAAAAAATATCAAAAACATTTGTTGAAGATAACAATACAGAACTGATGTTAATTTCACCAACAGAATCAATGTGGTTCAGTATGAAAGACTTTGTTGATGGAATGTGCGAAGATAATAATATTCGTGTTGGAAAATGTCATACTTGCCATTCTTTTTTCTTCTGTTCAAATCATGGTCTATATCATTGTAGAAATTGTGGAGGATATAATGGAGACCATGATTTAATTTTGTGTTTTGAAGAAGATGATTATCCTTGTGATTTTTCAGATTTACAAGATATAAAAAATTTAATTGGAGAACTAAAAAAAAGAGGAGAAAGATGGCGATTATAATCCCAGAGAGAATAAGAAGTTTTAATTTTGTATTGATTGGTGGAGACGGAAAGCAACCATTTGAGAAAGCGTGGCAAAAAAAGATTCATAGGGTCGATGACCCAGTATTACAAAGACATCTTGGTCTTGGAAAGAACTATGGTGTTCAATGTAATAATTCCTCGGTAATAATAGATGGTAAACCTTTTTTCTTAGTCGTCATAGATTTTGATAGAAAAGAAATTCAAGACAAAGTTATTGATAAACTTCCAGAGACATTCACAACTACAAGTGGAAGTCCGAAAAAATGTGTTCATCTTTGGTTCGCATCTGACAACAATAAAGCATTCAAAATAAAGGATGAACAACTCGATACTCTTGTTGATTTCTTAGGAGCTGGAAATCAAGTGATTGCTCCAGGAAGTAAACATCCCTCTGGAAGTATTTATTCTGTTGTAAAAGATGTCCCTATTGTTTTTGTGCCATATTCAGAACTTAAAGCAGTTCTGCAACCCTATGATAAAAGTCCAAAAAAAGCAGAACCAGTACAAAAACAATATCAACCGAAAAATGTCAAAGATGATATTACTGGGAGAATATATAATCAAGTCTCAATGAGAGATATCTTAGACACAGTTGGAGTTGATACAAGTAAAACTCCAACTAACTGTCCTTTCCATTCTTCAAAAGGTGGGAAGTGTTTTGGTTGGGATAATGAAACAGCACATTGTTTTCACTGTGATGACAAATGGAATAAGTTCAGTTTGATTAGACAATATCTTCATCTATCTGACAAAGAAACATTTGATTGGTTTGCAGAAAAATCAGGGATGACTGAAGAACTAAAAAAATCAAGAAGAGATTACATCGAAAAAAATAAACCTGTGCAATCATCACAAGAAAAGAGTTTGTTGCCTGAACTGAAACATCCAGGGTTAGGGAGATTAATAACTCAATTTGCAATCGAACTCTCGCATATACTTAAAGACAAGAGTATTCTATTCTATCGAACCAGTACAAAATCCCTGGTTGAAGTTGGAAAAGTAAGACCTGAAAAAGAAAAAGAAGATAACTACGAAGGATTCATTGAGATAAAACCAAGTAGATTTATCACATTGATTGAACGATTTGTAACTCCAGGAGTATATATTCTAAATGAAGAAACCAAAGAGTTAGAATTTAAGAAAAAGAGTATTGGTTCTGATTTAGCAAATACTTTAATTTGTTCTGAAGTCATGCAAACTTTGATGCCAAGAATAAAAAGGATTTATACTATTCCTCTCCCGATAATTCACGAAGGAACTCTAACCTTTCCAAAAAAAGGATACGATGAACGATTTTATTCTTGGCTCCCTAACGATGCTCCTGACATTTCTGACATGAATATGTCTCTTGAAGAATCAAAAAAAATTTTAGATAAAATCTTTGATGAGTTTTGTTTCAAATCAAAAAGAGATAAAGATATGGCTATTGCAGCACTGTTAACTCCTTTCCTAAGAGGACTGTTCATATCTCCAACTACGAGGACACCAATATTTGGTTACTTAGCAAATAGAGAACGATGTGGAAAAGATTATTGTGCGGGAGTAACTGGAATAGTCTACGAAGGAATTGCTTTAGAAGAAAGTCCAATAAGTACAAATGAGAAAAATAATAATACGGAGGAATTAAGAAAAAAAATACTTTCAACAATGATAATGGGGAGAAAAAGACTTCACTTCTCGAACAACAAAGGATTTATAAATAATCCAGCACTTGAAGCGATAATAACAGCAGAACAATGGATTGACCGAGTTTTAGGAAGAAGTGAATTGTTAAGTTTTGACAATGAAATTGATTTTTCTTTCTCTGGAAATGTCGGTGTTAGTTTTACAGCTGATTTTGCAAATAGAAGTAGATTCATAAATTTCTTTTTAGATATTGAGGATGCAAACTCAAGAACATTTAACAGACCAAATTTACATGAATGGGTCAAAGAAAATAGAAGTCTGGTCCTTTCTGCATTATTCGGTTTAGTAAAAAATTGGATAGACCAAGAAAGTCCTAAGGGTTCAATTCCTTTTGCATCCTTCCATGAGTGGAGTGAAGTCTGTGGTGGAATTATGGAAACTTCAGGATATGAAAATCCTTGCCTGCCAGATAAAGAAAGTATGGTCTTAGGTGGAGACTATGAGACAACTGAAATGAAGAAATTGTTTGAATATTGTTATGAGAAAAGACCAAACGAAAGACTGACCAAAACTGATGTCAGAGAACTGATAAGAATCGAACCAGATTTAGACATTTTTTCCAGGTTTGATATGTCTATTCACTCCGATGTTATTCGGTTTGGGCTTATTTTGTCAAAATTTGCGGGAAGAATACTATCTGACGTAAAAATGAACATTTTTGACAATTCAGTGCGAAGTGCAAGACAAACAATAATTTTTGTGAAGGAAAGTGAAAAAAATAGTGGTAGTGTAGGTAATGTTGGTAGTACCATCAATCCAGTTGGGAAAAAAGAGGAATTTTATATATTAGGTGGAACAGAGGGTAAAACTGTACCAACTCTACCATCTCTACCAGAAAATGACATAGTTGAAGAAAAGATAGAAATCTCCACAGGAACCGATGGGGTGGAAGAAGATTGGTGACAATTTAATTAAATAGTTAGATAAAACGAATATCTCAAAACAAACAAAAAAATGAAACAAAATAACCAATTTTTAGTGGTCCAAAAGAACTTCAGAGACATGATTGCCCAGACCAAGCCAATCAGCTATCTTAAAGCCAGAAATCTTGTAAAAAAACTGACATTAGAATGTGGAAGAAGAAGGCATGGAAACATAAACTTTGCACAGTTTGTAATTGTGCGAAAGGATTTTCCAGGAGTTATCAGATGAAATCAATTTATGCTCACGCAAAGCAACATGGGGTTGCACACTCCTTAAGTCCTGGTGGGCGTGAGGGGTTTGAAGTCTGTCTTAGTTTTCTAAGTTCATCACCTCTTTTCCCACATACCACCAGGACAAAGTGCATTTGAAACATGAAACAAAATATAACTTATCGAGGAAAAGTATTTCGAGTAGATGTTCCTTATCAGATAAGGACAGGGATTTGTACGTGCTGTGGGAAGAAAGGTTGGACTGCCAGGCATCATTGGAAATATGAGTTCAGTGTCAAAGAAGTGAGAAAGAATCCTCTTCTCGCTTTGAAGAATACAACAGAACTTTGTTATCCAACTTGTCACGACGTTGCAAACGCCATGAATCTAATTAAGAAGACTGATGTTAAAATTATATTAAAATTACTTGAACTAAATCTTAGTGTTTGTCCAAATGACAATTAAAATACTTAATTTATATTCGGGTTTGGGAGGAAATCGTAAACTTTGGTCTGGAGACATCGAGGTTACTGCCATCGAGAATGTCCCAGAGATTGCTAAAATCTATCAAGACTTTTTTCCAAATGATAAAGTGATTGTCTGTGATGCACATCAATATCTTTTAGAGCATTATAAAGAATTTGATTTTATCTGGAGTTCTCCACCTTGTCCAACACATTCCTTGTTAAGAAAAGGACTATCTATGAATGCTGGGGCAAAAGCAGTTTATCCCAATATGAAATTGTATGAAGAAGTATTATTTCTTCAGGGGTATTTTAAAGGTAAATGGGTAGTTGAGAATGTTATCTCTTGGTATAATCCCTTAATTAGACCTTATGAAATTGGAAGACATTATTATTGGGCAAACTTTCCAATTGCTAAAAGAAAAGTAGATGAAGCTAAGTTTTCAATTACTGGTGGGATAAATAGTGAAACAGATAAAATGCAAATAAAAAGAATGGAAAATGAATTGGGTTTTGATTTATCAAAATATGACGATGTTAAAAGATTAAAAAGGTTATTACTACGGAATTGTGTTGAACCAAAAACAGGGCTTCATGTCTTCAACATGGCTTTCAAAGATAAACAGAAGGTGTTAGAAATTTAAAATGAAAACAATAAAAGATTTGAAACTTAAATTCGGAATGTCTGGGAAGTTGCTCGTGAAAGAGAGATACAAATGCCCTCACTGTGGCGAACCATTTCGTCTCGCAGCAACTCTTTTCTTCCACGAGAAGTATTGCAAGTGGAAGGATTTCCCAAAGAAAGAACAGGCAACAGTTGTCGAAGAGCATAAGGAAGAGCATCAATATATCCAAGACGATTGAAATTATGTTCATCTCGACTTTCGTCGAGAGATAATTCAGAAAACTAAATTTAAGGGAGGATAAAACAATGACAAACTTACGAGAAACAGCAAAGGCATATGAGCCAACGCAAACTCACAACATCGCAGAGTTAGAAGCTGTCTCCTTAGATGTACAGATAGAAGAGAGAACAGGGAAGGACAAAGATGGCAAAGAGTTTAGCTACCATGTTGCATTGGTTGTCGGAGAAGAGTACCGAGTTCCAGCGACTGTGTTGAAAGACATCAAGGCAATCATGTCTGCGAAGCCGACATTGAAGACTATCAAGGTCATCAAGAAAGGCGAAGGAATGAAAACTCAATACACTGTAATTCCTTTAGAGTAATTTAATTTATTTATTTGGGAGCATTTGCTCCCTTTCATTTTCATAGCAGGGTAGATTAGTGGTTAAATCGTCGCCCTCATGCAGAAAACATCTTTGTCGGTGTCTTCTTGTGATAGGCGAAAATCGGAGGTCCGAATCCTTCTCCTGCTAAATAGTAAGAGGGAGTTGAGTTTGGCTGCTCAACCCCTCATACTTCTTACATCATCTCATTTGCAATCTTGTTCATCTCTTTTATCAAACTTGTTTTGTTATCAATAATAGGTTTTATCTCTGTTATCTCAATTCCAAGTTTCTTAAAATACTTCAAGATGTCCTTTTCCATGGTCTTAGATAATGTTTTACTAAGTCTATCTTGGCTTAATGTCTCACTATCTCTTATATTCGCCTTCATTACTGTTACTTGTTCTTTGAAGTAAGGGTCGTTCTCAAACTTCCTGACCGCCATCTTCATACCATAAATATAGTCTCGTAGTTTCATTTTGTTTGTCTCCATCAGTTTATTCTTCTATTCGATGTTTTCTATGCATCTTACATATACTAAGATGAATAAACTTTTTATATTTTATCGACGATATTCTCATCTTTCTCGACGACAATCTGATATTTTTGTCGAGAAGTAAGTCACTCATTCTTCGTCGTGATATATCGCATCGTCGATGTGCAACTTTAAAGTGACAAAATCATCGTCGAAAGAGGATTTAATGCCTCGAAGAGGGGGATGGACTATCTTTTATAAACAAAAGATTTAAAAGGTTGAGTGTAGTGGGTGTAGTGGGTCAAAAAATGAAATGTTGTAAAGATTGTGGTAAGAAAATATCAAAAGTATCAATAAGATGTAAATCTTGTTCTAATAAGTTTAGAAGAGGAAAATATCATAGCAATAATTCAAAAAAACTGTCAGATAATAATCCTATGTGGAAAGGAGATAAAGTTGGAAAATCTCCATTACATAGATGGATAAGCAAAAGAAAAGCTAAACCAAAATTTTGTGAAGAATGTAATAAAAATAAACCATATGAATTATCAAATATTAGTGGGTTATACTTGAGAAAAATAGATGATTACAGATGGTTATGTAGAAGTTGTCACATGAAATATGATTATAAATGTAATATGAGAAGGAGGAAAAATGGTTAGATGTTGTCTATGTCAATGCGATGCAGGAAAATATGGGAACAATGCTTTGCCTGTAAAAAAAGGTCGATGTTGTGATGAATGCAATGTCACCAAAGTTATTCCTGCAAGAATGTTAAATGCAAGAGAAGGCAAAGAACTTTGCAAGTTGAGGAAAAAATGAATGAACTAAATGCAACAGCAACTGCAATATCCAGTCTTCCATCTGTAAGTGGTTTTGGAATCATAATCGGTGTGATTGTCTTCATCAGTATTGTATTAACAATCTTTCTAATCTCTAAGAACTTCAGAAAGACTTTGTTAGGTTCATTTGTGACTGGTTCGTTATTAGGAATATTCTTCTTTTCAAAGTGGGTTGGAAGTTCGGCATCACAATCAAACTTGTCTCCATTTAAATGGACTTTATATGTCATTGGATTTATTGTAGTATCAGGAATAATCGGGCATCTAATGAGTAAAAATAAGAAAATAAATAGGTGGTTGAACAATTAAAATGAAACAAACAAAACCAACAAAAATATATTCCTGGAAATGCTCCAAGTGCGGCAAGGTCATTGAAAGTCTATACCCAGGACAATTCAGATTCAATAAGAAGTTGCACAAATTAAACTGCAAAGGAAAACAAAATGAAATACTCCCAACCCTAAAGGGTAGGGTATCTTAAAACATGGAAAAAGAAAAACACGATTGGAAAAAAGCAAGAAAAGAATTACTTGGAGTTTCTTTTTGTTTAAGTTGTTGTTGTGCAACGCATACTATCAAAGGGAGATGCGGCAAATGTCATGCAATCAAAGACAAACCAACACATTATTACATCGTTGCAGGAAACGATGACGAAAAGATGAAAGAGAAGTTTGAGCAAGGTGGTCTGGAAACAGACTTCAATTATCTCTTGATAGTTGGAAAAAATTCTAAAATCGGAAGACTTGTCAATAAATCTGGTGCAAAACAAAGACGAAAAGAATTAAAGAAATTAGGAAATGAAGGCAGGAGAAAATTTCAAATGAAAGAATCATGGGGTTTTCTTTTAGTCGGCTGGATATTTTTATTCTTTGAATTTCTCTTTGCACTTCTTGGTATGACACAGATTGTCAATATCATGTTTGTTTTTGCAATGGTTTTTTTTATCATTGCATTTGTCTTTTCATTGAAAGAATTATCAGACATCCAAAAGAAGTTGAGAAGACAGATGGAGAGACTTGATGCAATGACTAAATTTGCCGAACAAAATAGAAGGAGGAACATAGAGTGATTAACTACAAGAAATTGTTTCTGTTTTGTGGATTGTTCTTGATGACTTTGACTTGTGGAAAAGTCTGGGGTTCGATGAGACCTTTTCTTGATGTAGACAACAATGTCAGCATTCTTATCTCATTGATGACTTTTATACTCTTAATTCTCTTTGTCAGGATGGAGAATTGGACCAAGGAGAAGGAGAAGAAATGAAAGAAGAAGATAAATCCTGGGAAGAAAAGGAAACTTGGTTCGAAAAATATTATTGGTGGATTGTCATAATCCTGGTCTTGATTGTAACCATCTTTATTGTTGTGGTCTTGAATAGTCCTAAAGTACAGGCTCAACCCACATTCAGGAATGACACTGGATATGTCCAAATCGCCCATGGCGTTGCATCAGAACACGTTTGGGTATACAAACACGCAGGAACCCCTAACTTCGTTTGTACAGACTTTTCTTTTGCTTTATCGCAGAAACTTTCTGCGGCTGGATTTCAAGTAAGAATGAAAACTGTTAAATGGTTTGACCAGGGCAATGGAACTTGTTCGGTTTACAACTACAAATACTTCAGATGCAAACATATGATAGTTCAAGTCAAAATTAATGGAAAATGGATTCCGATAGAATCTACTAAGGGCGAAGTGATTTCACCTGAACAATATAAATTATTTTACAAATGATTACGAATGACACGATACAACAATTAATTCAAGTCGGGGTGATACTCCTCATCGCAATAATAATCGGATTGATAATAAAATGAGAACAAAAAAAGAAATCAACCAAAAGATTTCAGAATTGACAGTAGAGTTTTTAGAAGAGAGCAATAAGACATTTGATTTGAGGGATTTGAAACGAACAGTCAAAGTGTTGCGTTGGGTTTTAGGAAAAGAATGGGTCGGCAGTAGGATACCAGCAAGACATGGAGGAAAAGAAGATGACAAACGAAAATAAAATATTCAAAGAAAGAATTTATTGGGATGAAGGTTATGTTGGAGAATGCAAAGGTGGATTTTTTATAAGAAGCAATCTTTTTGAATTGATTAAACACTTTGAAGAAAAAGGATATAAAGTTGCTGGAATTAAAGTAACAGATAGCTGGAACCTCGAATTTGTCTGTGAAGTTCCAAAGGAGAAAAATGACAAACATCAAAAATAAAAAAATAGACAAGGAGATGCTTCCAGGACCATATCAGAACTTAAACCACAAGTGGAGAAAGGAGAAAAATTATGTCAATAAAAGAAGAAGAACAACTAACAGAAGATGATTGTCAGAATTGTGGAGAACTAATATCTAAATGCAAATGTGGAAAATTTAAAAACAAGGATAAATTTATTTTAGATGCTTGTTGCGGTCCGAGAATGTTTTGGTTTAATAAACATCATCCAAATACATTATATATAGATAATAGAATTGAAGAAAAAGGTTTTGTTGATAATAGAGAACAAAGAGAAATAAAACCAGATGTTCTTATGGACTTTAGAAAATTAAAATTTCCAGATAAATCTTTTAAATTAGTCGTAATGGACCCACCACATTTAATAGGAAAACCAGATGGATGCAGGATGACAAGAACTTATGGATGTCTTAATGCTGATACTTGGAGAGAGGATATTAAGAAAGGTTTTGATGAATGTTGGAGAGTTTTAGAAGATTATGGTATTTTAGTTTTTAAATGGAGTGATGCAAGTAAAAAGAGAAAAGAACTTTTAGAGATACTTGGAAAACAACCTTTATTCGGTCATCCTAATGGAAGTAAAATTCCAACACATTGGTTTGTATTTATGAAGATACCAGAAGAACTTAAATCCCAAGTGGAGAAAGGGAAATGAAGAATTCTAAAAAAATAGATATGGTAATTAAAGATTTACAAAGTATTAAGAGAACTGTTAAAGTAACAGAAGGATATGAACAAGGTTGCAAAGAAACCAAGCAAAAGATGATTGAAGAGTTCAAAGAAGTCATCATTACTCTTCCAGAATATGATTTAAAGATTATAAGAAATCATGAAGTGATTAGAATTCATACTATTGAAAAGAATTTAATTAAACAAAGATTAGAAGAACTTAAACAAGTGGAGAAAGGAGAATGAAAGAAACAAACAAAATATATCAAGGAGATTGTTTAGAAGTAATGAAAGATATACCTGATAAGAGTATTGATATGATACTTTGTGATTTGCCTTATGGAACTACCGCTTGTAAATGGGACACTATTATTCCTTTTGAACCTTTATGGGAACAATACAAGAGAATTATCAAAGACAACGGGGCGATAGTTTTAACTGCTTCACAACCTTTTACCAGTGCTTTGGTGATGAGTAATATTAAGATGTTTAAGTATGAGTGGATTTGGGAGAAAAGTAATGGGAGCAATCCCTTATTAGCTAACATAAGTCCAATGAAAGTCCACGAAAATATATTAGTTTTTCAGAGAGATAAGCAAGACATGGATACTTACCCAGAATTAAGGGCATATGCAAGGAAATTAAGAGAATATATTAAATATACTAGAGCGACTATGATTAGTATTATTGGAGATGGAAGTTCTCAACATTTTTTAGAACCCGATGGCCCCCAATGGGAATTATGCACGGAAGAAACCTATATTAAAATAATCCGACATTTTAGTATTGATAATTGGGGAGAATTTATCTCTTACAAAGATTTGAATGATTTATATTTGAAATCGATTTATAACCCCCAAAAGACTGCTGGAAAATCATATACAACAAAGGCAGGGAAAAGCTCAATGCCTCATCTTAAAGCAACGGAAGGGCATGAAACTAAAAATGAGGGCGACAGATTCCCAAGGAGCATATTAAAAGTAAATTCCGATAAAGGTCTCCACCCCACCCAAAAACCAGTAGCCCTCTTTGAATATCTTATCAAGACCTACACCAACGAAGGAGATTTAGTTTTAGATAATTGTATAGGTTCAGGAACAACAGCTGTAGCTTGTATAAATACTAATCGCAGATTTATAGGAATTGAAATTTCAGAAGAATATTGTAAGATAGCTAATCAAAGATTAAAAGAACTTAAATCCCAAGTGGAGAAAGGAGAAAATTTATGTCAATAAAAGAAGAAAAGGGAATAGATATGGAAGGAATTAAAATGGATAGATTATACTTAGATTTTTGTAATGAGAATGTTTCTCAAATTGGTTTATGGAATTGGGAACAAGAAAGAATGGCTTTTGGATTTTATTGTTATTTATCTGGCTTAAAAGAAACCAAGCAAAAGATGATTAAAGAGTTTAAAGAGATGATTGATAAAATTAGAAATAAGTATAGTAAATTATCTGAAAATCCCGAAGATTATGATAGTATTGTAAAAGGAAATTATATGGAAGAATTATTAGAAGAACTTAAATCCCAAGTGTCAAATCATAGTTCACCACTCATCAAAGAAGATGAGAAACCTAAAACAGGGGAGAAATCCCCTGTTCATGCTAAAAAACAACTGGAGAAATAAAATGGGAAACACTACTGCTGAATGCACCGCAAGAAAATTAAAAGACAAAGTTTGTTATTGTTGTGGAAAAATAAAAGGAATAACTATTCATCATTTAAGAGATTTGGATTTTAAAACAAAAAGAAATAGAGGAAAGTTTAATGGTTATATTTTATTGTGCAGGCGTTGTCATGACTTTGTTGAGAAAATACAAGTTACACATAAATTAGATAATATTCAGGTTGAGAGAATTAGGAAAGAAACCAAGCAAAAGATAATTGAAGAGTTTAAAGAAATAATTGATAGATATGCTGATAAATGGCAAAAAGTAAATACTGATTTATGTGAAAAGAAGATAATTAGTGTTGTTGCAGAAAGTAGGCAAAGGAATTGGATACAAACTTTTTGCAGAGAACTTAAATCCCAAGTGGATAAAGGAGAAAAATTATGTCAATAAAAGAAACAAAAACAAACAAAGAGAATATTGATATTAGTAATGGTGAAAGTTATCCAATAAACTCAGAAGAACAAGGTAAAGTATTTGCAGAAATAAAACCATTTATGAATTTTATGAGGTATCATCAGTTAATTAAAAAGATTACTTATAATATAAAAATTGAATATTACCCTGAAACTAAATTTGTAGGAGAAAAATTATGTCAATAAAAGAAGAAGTTAAAGACGAGATTGAAGAAAGACTTTCAAAAGGTTGTGATGAACCAACAAGTTTTAATAAATGTGGGAAGAAATATACTGATGGTAAAGTTTATTATTGTGAATTTTGTTTAGGAAGAATTAAACAGCACAAAGAAACCAAGCAAAAGATGATTAAAGAATTTAAAGAGATGATTGATAAGAAACTTGAAGGATTTAAGAAAGTAAGACAAGGAATAATCGGGAATACAAAGGTTTTAACCGCTTATAATTGCTTTATTGCACATTTAGAAGAACTTAAATCCCAAGTGGATAAAGGAAAATGATGGAAACAAACAAAATATATAACGAAGAATGTATAAAGGGAATGCAAGAAAGATTACCAGACGAGAGTATAGATTGTTGTATAACAAGTCCACCTTATAATGTTGGAATAGATTATGATAATTGGGATGATAAAAAGTCTTGGGAAGAATATAGAAAGTTTATGTTTGATTGGTTGAAAGAAGTTTATAGAGTTTTAAAGAAAGATGGGAGAATTGCTTTGAATATTCCTTATGAAATTAACATTATGGAAAGAGGGGGAAGGATATTTTTAGTTTCGGAATATTGGAAAGTTATGCAAGAAATAGGATTTAAGTTTGCAGGAATTGTAGATTTACAAGAAATTCAACCACATAGAGTTAAACTTACTGCTTGGGGTAGTTGGTTAAGTGCTTCTGCTCCTTATATTTATAATCCAAAAGAATGTTTAATAATTGCTTATAAAGAAGATTGGAAAAAGGCAAAGGTAGGTAAATCTTATTTTACAGATAATAATAAAAAAGAATTTCAGAACTTAGTTTATGGAATGTGGAAATATCAAGCAGAGACAAAGGGATTAACTGATGCTAATTTTTCTTATGATATTCCATTACAAGCATTAAAGATATTGACTTATGAAAAAGATTTAGTTCTTGATTGTTTTATGGGTTCTGGAACAACAGCAGAATGTTGTATAAGACTTAATAGAAAGTATATTGGTTTTGAAATATCTAAAAAGTATTGTGATATTATGAAGTGTAGAACTACTCAACAAAGATTAAATTTAGAAGAACTTAAATCCCAAGTGGAGAAAGGAAAATGATTGAAGATAGAAAAGGAAATTACATAGTTGAAGAAGATATAGTTTTACTTAAACTAATTAGTCTATTATTAGAAAATTCCCCAGCCGGTTGTCAATTTAGTAGAACAATAAATGGATTTCCGTATAAAGATATTATAGTAAATATAGATTTAGAAATAAGAAATAAAGAAGAACTTAAATCACAAGTGGAGAAAACATGAAAAACATAAAGAATACAGATTGGAGATTAGCTTTTGATAGAGGTGCAGAAATAGGACAAAGAGCTGGAAAGCAAAAGATGATTGAAGAAGAAATTATGTTTTTAGAACAATTGAATAAATTAGTTGTCTGGCATCAATCAAGAAGTTTGTTACCTTATGATTGGTTTGATTATGAAGGAAAGAGAATAAATCAAAGATTAAAAGAACTTAAATCCCAAGTGGAGAAAACAAAATGTTAAATAAACAAAAGGGCGATATGTATAAGTTCATAAATTTTACTTGGAACACTGTCAAAGGCAAATGTCCTCACGATTGTTCCTATTGTTATATGAAAGTTTTTCCACAGGGATTGTTGCACTTTGACGAAGATGAATTGAAAATTCATCTTGGCTCAAATAACTTTATCTTCGTTGGAAGTTCATGTGATATGTGGGCAGAAATAATTCCAGATGCCTGGATTAAAGATACTCTGCAGCATTGCCAGACATTCAACGAGAACACTTATTTATTTCAAACTAAAAATCCAGCGAGATATGAAAAGTTCAGAGAACAGTTGGAGAAGTTAAGACCAAATGTTATTCTTGGAACGACAATAGAGACAGACAGAAATGAATTGCTAAAAGGAAATGCTCCGAGTGTAGAACAAAGAGCCATTGCTATGGAACTGAAAGGATTTAGAAAGATGGTGACAATAGAACCAGCAATAGAATTTAATGTCACCCCACTTGTCGAGATGATTGAAAGAATTAATCCAGAGTTTGTGAACATCGGTGCTGACAGCAAGTCGCATCATCTTGTAGAACCTTCGTGGTTCAAGATAACTCAACTTGTAAAAGGATTGGAGAGATTCACACAGGTAAATCTAAAAGATAATTTGAATAGATTAAAAGATGACAACTTGTAAAATTTGTGGATTTGATTTAGACTGGAACGAATGCATTCGATGTGATTACTATAGAAAGGCAGAAGAAGAACGAATGCATTGGGAAGCTCGAGGCATATTCAAACAGGAGAAAGAACGATGGTAGATGAAATGGAACAAGTAATATGCACACAATGTGAAAAGATAGAAGTGTTGAAAGAAATTGAATGCAAGTGTTTATATTGCGGCAAGATGATTGCAAAGAAAGGCAAGTATCAATTATGTTCAAATTGTTCAAATGTAAAAATCAGCACTGCCTTGAAGGAAGGAAAAATAATAATAAAATGAATAATAAAAATATAATCAAGTTCCTTGAAAAGAAATTAGTCGATGAATTTGAATTTGAAAGAGGGGTTACAGGATACAGAGCAGTTTATATTTATAACAAAAGAATAATTGAAGAACTCAAATTAAAATTAATGGAAACAAAATGACTATGATGGGATTAATCTTATCAAATCTTATTGACTTCGGTTTTGTCCTCTTGGGATTTGCTATCGGATGGACCTTAAGCAAAACATTATCAAAGAATAAAAAACAAAAAAAAGATGAAAGAAATTACAGATAAATTAAAAGAATATATTGGAGTTATGGAATCTACATTTGAATGGCAAGTTGGATTTGTCTTCAAAATCTATGAGAACAAAGCAGGTGCAGAACTCAATAAACTCGAAGTCATCGAGCATCCAGACTATGAAATTTATAGAAGTGTCTATAGTAATTTGATAACAAGAGCTAAGCTATCAGGGTTAATATGAAAAAAGATAAACGAACATTGAACTTGAACTGGAATGGAAAACCCATTAAGGAATGTATTCAAATAGGAAAAGAAGTTAATTCTTTACTCCCTTTTGTCAAGTATAAATGGCAGGCATATCGCAAGGTTGCAAGGAAACATAAGATTGAAGAACTCACAGCTGGAAATTATCACAAGATGTTCTTGGCATATCGAATGGGACTTCAAAAGTGCCATATGAGAACATGACAGACTATCTTGGTATTGTGATTAATGCAGTTTGTGTGGGAATAGGTGTAGCAATCGGAAATGAATTTTGGCAATGGTTCAAGAAACGAAGAAAGAAAATGAAATTTCATTTCAATAAATTTTCTGACAATTTTAATGTACAGATGAGAAAGTAAAATTGTCAAATATGTGCAAGATTTGACAAAGAAAAAAAATACAATTTATCTATATTGTCAAAAAAAGAGAGAGAAAAAGAGAAAAAAAAATAAAAAAAAATAAAAAGTTAAGGCAAAGTTGAATCAATTAGATTTCTCTAATCAACCCATCTTTTTACCTTTACCTCCACCCAGCCATCCCATCAAGTATGCAAGGATGAAACCGAATACTGCGACTATAATCAATATAGTTACATATCCTGGAATTGTCGCCAAAGCAGTTATCAACTGTTCAGTTGCGTTTGCTTCTGAAGACCCTGGTGTAAGCTGTGTTTTAAGGTTGCCTAAGATAAGGAATCCGATAACTAAAACTACTGCAAGAATCACAACAGTTAAAATTATTGTAGCTATCTGGGCAAATCCTTTTTTTGATTTGAATTTCATTTTGTCCTCCTTTGCAATTATTCTATGAAAATAATCTTTATAAATAGATGTAGCAAATTGTGACATTTGTAACATTTATAACATTTTGTCACTAAATAGTTATTGTCACATTTTATATACTTTATAGACATGAAGTTTACATCCAAATAGGTGAACATGACAACAGGAACATATGAACAGAACTATCAAACATATCAACAGACAGGAGTTAATCCTTATTCTCCTTCTCCAGCACAATTACAAGCAACAATTAATGCGATGAATGGTACAACTTCTGGTGGGAGTGGAGGAGGTGGAGGTGGTGGTCAGACTGTTACTGTTCAGGCAACAGGTGGAACAACGACAGGAGGACAAACATATTGGGGGAAAGCAACAGTCCCTGGAACAGGAATGACTTCTAATCAACTAAGAAATCAGACGCAGATGAATGCGATTGGTTCTGGTCAAGTGGAAAAAGGAAAAATTGGAAGATATAGTTTCACTGGAACTATTTCTCCATCAACAACACAACCAATGACGCAACAGCAACTCCAAGCAGGAGGTCAGGCGGCAAGGTCATGGCAACAAGGCAATCTTTTTCAAGAACCTTTTCAAGGACTTCAAGGACAAACTCCAACTACAACAACAATGACTTATGGTGGAGTTACAGGTGCTACAATAGCAACTCAACCAGCAGAATCTCTCATCACTTTCAAATCTTCAGGTGCAACACTTCCATTAATTCCATTCACAGGGATAGGAATAAGTGGAGGAGTGGCGAATGTCATCAGTGATGTCTCGACTGGATGGACAGGAATAAGACCTTTATTTTTTGGTTCAACTCCTTCTGGAACTTTAACTCCTGAACAGAACAGGATGAACTTTGCGATGAATATGTTTAAATTTGCATTAAATCCAAGTGGTTATTCTACTAAAAGTCCAGCTCTTAATGCAGTGATGGTTGCAGGAAATCTTGTCCAGGCAATTACAAATCCAGCAACACTGTTCATGGGAGCAGGAATAAAAACAGCAGGTCAGCAAAGAGTTGTAGGACAGGAATATCAATTCCAGCAAAATCTTCAGATGAGTGCAATAAAAGGTGTCAATGAAAATATGCTCAATCAAAAACTTAGTCCTTATCAAAATCCAGAGATGCAGGGTTATTTTATACAACAGAATATAAATAAATTAAGTGCAGTGGGGATAACAACGACTGCAACGACAACAACAGTTCCAACTGCCGAAGGAACAATGGCGACGACAACTTATGATTTCACTTCTCCTTATCTTGGTCCTAACACCACATTGATGGAGAAAACACATCAAGAAATAATTACAAGACATCCAGAGTATGGAGGGAAGGCGGGATTTGAAAATTATGTTTATACTGGGGCTGCGATTGCCGAATTAACTGGCGAAGCAATCGTCACGGGCGTCGCTGGAAATGAACTTGGACTTACACAAGCAGTTGCTGGTGGAGGAACTTATCTTGCAAAATCTGTGCAAGGAATTGTTGGAATTTCAGGAACAGGCAAGACTTTATTTGGAACTGCGATGGTAGGACTTGCTGTAGCAGGTGTTGGAATGAGTGCTTATAGTGGAGTTCAACGAGCATCTTACTCTGGAATGACGCCAGTTGCAGGAGGGATTGTCGGTGGTGTTGGTGCCGCATCACAGATGGCAGGATTTTATTTTGGTGCTGTCGAAGGAAAAGGAATTTTAGAATATACTCAAATTGCATCTGGAGAAGACAAGATGATTATGACAAAGACAGGAGACATCCAGGTAGTCAGAGGTGGAACTGTCAGTTCACTTGCTGTTTTCAACAAACCTGTTGCGACAGTGATTACAACTGAAGCAGGAACTGGATTTTATCTTGGACTTCCAAAAGGAATGGATATTCCAGCAGGTGCATTGGCTGGATGGGGTCCTCAATCAACTTTAGGTGCAAAATATTATGATGTTGCTGCAAAAACATATTTCACTCCTGGAGAAGTGACAACAGGAACTTTCTTGAGGACACAAGCATCAGGATTTATGAAAAGTTATAAAAACAATGCAGTTGGGAATTATGATTTCACAAAAGGAACATCTATGTCTTATCTTTCTGAAGGAGGAAAACCTGCTTTCATACAAAATGTTCAGCAAGAAGCATTTGCATCAGGAGGAATAGGTCAAGGAAAAGGATTCTTCCAACAGACTGGGCAATGGTTCAAAGGTTTGAAATCAGCGACGTTTGGAACAGGATTGCAGGAAGAATATGGTTCATCTTCTGCACAAGTTGAAGGAGGATTGAGAGGAAATCCATATAGACCTGGAGGAGCATTTGCAGATATGGATACTGCTTTCAGAAATGCTGGATTGCCAAAAGCACAGGCGGCTTACAGTAATTTAATTCAAGGTGGAGCAGATGTCAGATTGACTAATTCATTGATTGAAGTTAGAAATCCAGCAACAGGAGAATATGTTCATCTTCGAGATATTCATGGTCCAGACAATCCAGACTTGATGTTGCAAGGTCCTGCGTTTGGAATTGCAGAGCAAGGAGTTAAGTATGGAATGATAGGAGAGCAAAAAGTTTACAAATCAACTTTGCCGACAGAATTTGCAAGAAAAGTTGGTTCGATAACTAAATTCCAGTTGGATGAATATGGTGGTCTGAAGATGGGAGCAGAACCACATAGGATGCCAAAAGATGTCGCAGACCCTTACTATTATGCACAGACAATGGTTGCAAGTGAAACAACTTTAGGAACCATGAAAGGTTTATTCAAATCAACTTTTAACATCGATGTGACACAGGCAACTCCAATGCAGATTGCATCTTCTGGAACGAATTATAAATTATCTCCAGGATATGGTGCATCGTATTCATTTGTCGCATCTCCATTTATTGCAAGTACATTTGTTTCACCCTCAATAAGTCCAAGTGTGTCGATAAGTCCATTTGTAAGCATCTCTCCTTTCGTGAGTAAAACTCCTTCATTCAGCATCAGTCCAAGCATGAGTTTAAGTCCATCGATAAGTCCTTCTATGTCGCCAAGCATAAGTCCATCTATGTCTCCTTCGATGTCGCCATCGATAAGTCCGTCAATCAGTCCATCAATTTCACCGAGTATCTCTCCATCAATCAGTCCAAGCATCTCTCCTTCAATAAGCCCATCAGTTTCATCGATGGCATTTGGATTTCCTTCAATGAGTCTTGATTTTGGAAAAGGTCTTAGGATGCCATCAACACTTCGAGGAAGAAAATACAAATATCAACCATCATTCGGTGCAATTCTTTTGAACATAAAAGGCAAAGCACCAAAAGGATTAACAGGTCTTGAGATAAGACCAATTTTGAAAACTAAATCAACAAGGAGGAAAAAAAGATGATTAAGAAAAAAAGCATGATAGCAGTACGTGGCAAGAAATTGTTGAAGTTATTTGGAAAAGGAATTTCAAAAAGTCTTGCAGAAAGCCATCATGGATTAGGAAGTAAATTCTCGATGCCAAAGTTTACAATTCCAGGGTTTTGATAATCATACTAACTAAACTCACAGGGCATGGCAGACGCATTCCCATGCCCTCATTATCAATAAATTAACGAGGAGGAAAAACAAAATGCCAAAAACAAAGAAATTCACAAAATTGCTTAGAGCAACCAAGAAAGAGTATGGAATAAAGAAAGGAACTTCGGTGGCTTATGCAACTGCGAGAAAGCGAGGTTGGAGAACATAAAACATGAGTACAAAATTAATGAGAGAACTCAAGAAAGACGAAAAGAAAGCTCCAGGTCAGTATCACAAACTTTTAAAGCAAATGAAAACTCCTCAAGACAGAAATCTCATAAGAGGAATAATTAGAGATGAGAAAAAACATTTCAAGAAACTAAATATCATTGAAAGGAGGAAATAATAATGGCAACACAATTACCAGTTTATAAGATAAAAGGAAAATTCTACTTTTTAGATGAAAGATTAGGAGAATATAGAAATATCCAAAATCCATTGAATGCAATAAGATTCAATGATTTCCCTAAACTTCAAAAACCAACACAGAAAGATAAGTTGAAATTATTAAAGATGACTGAAAGGAGGAAATGAATATGAAAACAAAATTCGGAACACTAACAAAGGAAGGAAAAATAGTAAATCCAATGTCAATAGATTTGAATAAAATCAAATCTCCAGACCCACTGGCTTTTGCATACGGTCTTTTTCAAGGAAAATCTGGACAGCCAATGTCTAAAGACAAAGGATTAGCCCCTGAATATATCAGAGGGTTTAAGATAGGTACAGGCAAATTAAAAATTAAATTATAAATATCAAGGAGGATAAAAATGATAAATAAACAGAAAAAATTTAATGTCTGGGATGTTGAAGACCCATCGTCAGTAGGGATGACTAAGAAAGACGAGAAGAAGATGTGGCAGCACATAGTCAACACTGGGATGGCATGGCAACTTCAAGGTTGGTATGGTAGAACTGCATCAGATTTAATACATCAAGGTGTAATCAAACCAGCAAAAAATCCACAAAAAGATTTTTATGGAAATAAGATAAATTTTCCAAAATTAAAGAAAATAATTAAATAAACAAGGAGGAAAAAAATGACGACATTTAAAATAACAAGATTTTCTGTAAAACCTACAGAAACTGGAATTAAAACTGAAATAATTGAAACATATCGTGAGAAAGTGACAAAACCTAAATTCAACGCAAAGATAAATAAGAATGATATGAAGACATTGAAGAAGATAAGTAAAACTCCCAAGTTAAAGTTGGTGTAAAATGGGATGGGGCAAGTCTCTTGGATTTGTGATTGGTTCAGTTCTTGTACTTGATGCATTGAATAATATGACTAAGAAAGGTGTCAAACAAATCAAGAAAATAAAGATAATGAAATGAAAATGGAAAAACAGACAGTAATCGGATTGATTTTATGCACTCTCGTGATAATCGCAGGTCTGTTGCCTTGGGTGTACGCCGAAGACTTGACATACAAACAAGGTTCTATTGTCGACATAAAAGTGCCTTGCTACATCAACAACACTTATTGTTCTGATGTCGCAGTCTGCAACATAACAATCAATTATCCTAATGGAACTAATTTTGTCTTCAATGAACCGATGACAAATCAGATTGCATTTCACAATTACACTCTTTCTGATTCTTCGACCAATGGGATTTATGCTGTGTCTGAAGTTTGTTTTGACCAGGGAATATATGGGCATTCGACTTTTGCATTGTACATAACTCCTGATGGAGCTCCATTATCACAGACAACTTCAAATTCATTCACATTCCTAACTATTCTCTTCTTGGTTTTGGCTTTAGGATTTATTTTATTTGGAATTGCATCGAAGAACCTTCCAATCTTACTGATAGGCATCATGTTCGGATTGACATTATTTTTATTCACTTTGCAGTTGTTGATGATTAATCCTGTCTTGAAATCAAGTTTGTCTTTTTATGCTTCAATCGTGACGTTCTACAGGATTTATCTATGGATTTATTATGCCGCAAATCTATTTTTGATAGTCGTGTTCATCTATAACTTAGTAAAATTCAATAAAGAAGCCAAGAATGAGAAGATGGCTCAAAAATTCGGAGGATTGGTTGACGATTAAAATGAAAAATAAAACAATAGTAAGATTAAATCCAGCATTGCAGAAGGTCATAGAAGACACAAAGATTGAGATGGCGAAGACATTCAAGATGGAGCCGATTAACATTCGAGGGTTCAATCAGATTGCACAGCAAAAAGTAGCTGAATGGGCAAAGATGGGAAAGCAATTCGGCAATGGAGTTGAAAAGAAAGTCAATGGAAATGGAAATAAAGCAGGTGCAAACCAGAAATTCAGCCAGTTCATGGATGAAATAACAGGAATATAACATGGAAACAAACATAAAATATGATATAAAACATAAGAAAGCAGTGACTGACATCATTATCTTAGTCGTGATGCTCTTATGCGTCGCAGTTACATTGATAATCAGTCTCTTTGTCGGACTTGAAATCAAAAGTAAGTTAATTCCAGTGGTCCAGAACATGAGTGGAGGAGGAGAAAGTGTCACAGCATTGAATCAGATGATGGGTATTGCGACTAATTCGGCAGATTGGCTGTTCTTTATGGTGTTTGTCATAGGAATCATAGGGATAATCATCAGTTCATTCTTATTTTATGTGCATCCTGTCTTCGTTGTGCTGTTTATCATCCTTTCAATAGGAATAAATATAGTTGCTGTTATTGTATCAAACATCTATTCGGCATTCATGTCAACACCAGCACTCGCATCGATGGTCACTTATGTTCCAATGACAAATTGGATAATGTACAACCTTCCATTGCTCACCTTGATGATTACAGCGATAGGGATTGTTGTTATCTATGTCAAACCTCAATTAAATAGTGGAATGCCAAACACAGGAGTATAAAATGAAACTTAAAAATAATATATCAATAATCTTTGCAATAATCCTGGTCATTACACTATCCATCAATCTTGTTTCTGCATTCACATGGAATAATCCTAACCTTGCAAATTACTATAATTTTAACGAACAAGATACAAGTGGAACAGGATTGCTATTAGATAGTAAAGGAATAATGAATTTAACCAATGTAGGAACAAGCAATGTGAGTGGGATATTAGGAACTGCTTACAAATTTGATGGAACAAATGATTTTATGAGGTCAACAGTGAATGTTGGAATAATTGGAATGAACAAGTCAAGGACATTTACATGGTGGCAAAAGTTTGACAATTTGAGTAGTCCTATAAGACAAGTAATTCTTGGATATGGTGGAAGTAATGCAACTGGAAGAAGATGTGCAATAGATTATTATAATCCAGATACTACATGGAATACAGATTTTTATGCAGTTGGTTGGGGTTGGACTTATGTGCCTTCAGTAACAAATTGGGAATTTAACGCTGTAGTAATGAACACTAATGGGAGTATTTATTGGTATGTAAATGGAACATTAAAAGCAAATGGAGTACCAACTAATCAGTTTAATACAACAGACGGTTTATTGGAAGTTGGAAGAGACGCATTTTATGTATACTATTTTAATGGAACGATTGATGAATTAGGAATTTGGAATGAAAGTTTGACACAACAATCTATTACTGATTTATGGAATAATGGAGTAGGATTGACTTATGATGGAGTTATTCCAACAGCAACACTTGGAACAAATCCTGTTGATAATTTCAACACATCAAGCACAACCATTGTTTTTGATGCAAAATGTTCAGATAATATGGGGCTTACTGATTTAGAGATATGGGCAAATGATACAGGAACATGGCATAACATTGCAACACAGACAAGTCCGACAAACAATACATGGTACAATATTTCTATTTCTGGATTGACACAGAGTGGATTTAGATGGGGTGTGAGATGTAATGATAGTTCAGGATGGATGACATGGAGTACGAACAGAACAATTAGAATAGATGCAACTCCCCCAGTAATCACTCTTCCTTTTTACTCAAATGCAACAAAATATAAGAACACACAGAGCATGATATTCAATGTTTCTGTAATAGATGCAGGGATTGGTTCAAGTTTATGTTCAATAAATGTCAATGGTGGAACAAATCAAACCATCACTGTTTCAAGTAATTGGTGCAATGGTACTTATATTTTGACAGGAATTGCAGATGGAAATCAGACAATAAATGCATATGCAAACGATACTGTGAACAATTTTGCTCTTAACAATTCTTATGTTGTCTTAGTCGATATAACACCCCCAGTAATCACTCTTCCTTTTTACTCAAATGCAACGCAGAAGAATAATACTCAATCAATAACTTTGAACATTTCTGTTATAGATGCAACTACAACACCTCAAACACCTTGTTTCATCGATGTAACTGGAACAAACCAAACTCTTGCATATTCAAATGGCTGGTGTAATGGTACAGTTGATTTGACTGGATTAACAAATGGAAACAAAATAATAAAAGTCTATGACAATGACACATTGAATAACATGGGTCTAAACAATTCTTATGTCGTCTCAATATTAAACCAGCAAATCAACGTGACTTTAATCTCTCCATCGAATGGAATATCAACACAAACTCCAAACCAGACATTTGTATGCAATGTCAGTTCAGCATTTCCAGTGTCGAGTATGAACTTTACTTTATGGAACTCGAGCAATTCATTAATCACTTATCAAATACATAACTGGATAAATAATCAAATAATTCCTAATGCAACTTCTTATTCTGGTTCATGGACAAATCCAACAAATATGTATGATGGAAGTTTTTCTTCATATGGATATGTTGGGGGTATTGGTATTGCATATTATTATGCAAACTATACTATTCCTCTCAATGATTCTGTTACATGGGGAATTGTAAATGATAATGATTATGGAGGTGTTATATGGCAGAATATATCTATTCCTAATGATTGTTTAACAACAACAAATTTAACATTGAGAACAAAAACTACTTTTATAGCTCCTCAAATAGGACCTCCTATTGTTAGTTCTGATTATTATTGTTGGAATGGAGATTGGAAATTAATGAAAACAAATTTGGTCGGTAGATTTTATGAAGGAATGATATTCACGAATGCAACACAAAGTTTCAATTTCACTCTCCCTCACGAAGACAATTACACATGGAATTGCATAGCAACAGACAATTCAGGAATGTCGAATTTCAGTGCAAGTAATTTTTCATTAGGATATTTCCCAACATTGAATGTGACAAGTCAATCTTTTGAAAGCAATACTCTTGAGCAAAGCAATTATGTCTTCAATGCAACTGTAAATCTATCAACATCTCAAATGATTGTCTATCCTACATTCAATTACAATGGAATAGATTACACAAACAATATCACAAGCGTCACAAGTTTAGATGGATTGACAGTGAATTTCAGCAAAATATTCAATATCCCTTATATCAACAATACAAACCTCATCGAGAACAGGACATTTTATTGGAGTTTCATTTTCAATGATGGTGAATCTAATTACACAAGCAACTCTACAGCAAATAACCAAACTGCAAATCAGATGATGATATCTAAATTATCAAGTTGCAATTCTGATTATCCTTTTGGATTTTATACAATAAATTACAAGGATGAACTTATGGAATCTACTTTATTGTCAGTGGTTAACCAATGGGATTATCAACTAATCAATCCAGAGAACACAAGTTTCGCAAGAAATTATACATCGTCATCAGACGCAAGTTCTCATAAGTTCTGTGTCCATTACACAACAACAGACCATTATTTCAGAGTAAGAAGCAATACAAGTGCGATTATAGTCATCCCAGCAGAATCTTATCAAATAAGAGCTGATTTTGTCTGCACAAATACGAATATAACATCGTGGTCAAGAACAATGTATATAATCAATGGAACAACTCAATATCAGAAATTCTTCTTCCATGTAAAAGATTCAAATCAGTTGGATTTTGCAGGAGCAATATTAAACTTTGAAAAATGGCAGTCAAATCAATGGTTATATGTTGGTTCTCAAATGACTGATGAATATGGGAGTGCAGTTTTGAAATTAGTTGAAGATAAAAGTTATAGGATAAGTGTTTATGATGAAAATTGCACATTGGTAAAGACATTTATGCTTACATTGACTTGCGAAACACTGCCTTGCGATGTGGAGATACTTACATCTGAAGTCACTGGACCTCTCCAGCCAGTGCCTGAAATTCCAGGATTTTCATATATAATGCAGAGAGACCCGATAACTGGTATGTTTTATTTATCTTATCAGTCAACAGGAGGAACAACAGACAATGTTCGAATGGAAGTCTATCAGAAAAGATATGACGCAAATGTCGTCGATATATGCGACCAGACTTCGTTGAATGCAAGTGATACGATGTCCTGCAATCTTTCTGGTTATACTACTGGAAACTTTGAAGGCAAGATGACTGTGACAAACACAGATGGAACAACAACCACAAGAATAGAGACATGGGCAGTATCGACTGCGAAACAAGTGTTCGGAACAGAGATGTTGTTCTGGGCAATGCTCGTCATCCTTGCATTGTTCTTTGTAGGAATTTGGAATCCGACTGTTGCATTATGCCTATCTGGACTTGGAGTGTTCTTCTTCGCATTCTTCGGATTGATATTGCTCTCAATCACATCAATAGTTATGATAGTCGTACTCATCGGAATTTTTATATATAAATCAAGGACTTAAAATAAACAAAAAAACAAAATGGAACTCAAAAACTTTGCAATAGGGATTATAATATTCGGAATGGTTGTAGCTGCTCTTGGAACAATCGCAGGAGAGATGTCTGTGAATTATGACGCAAACATAGACACTGCATTCACAAACAACTATAACACAATGTCACAGATGAATACTTATGCAACCAACTTGCAGAACAGCATCGCAACAAAGAGCATCACTCCTGGAAGTCTTGTCGGAGTTTTGCTTAATGGTATCGGTGCATTTTTCCAGTTGCTTTTCCAGATGATTACATTCCCAGTGACGTTGATGTCTCATGTTTGGATAGACTTAGGTCTTCCAGCTGCGACTGCCTGGGTAGCTACTGCAATTTGCACGATGATTGCACTTTCAGTGATATTTGCAATAGTCAGTGCCGCACTAAAATCAAAAGTATAAAATGACAACACCAAATCCATATCCATCAAACATAACGAACATGAGTGGTTTACTTAGTTACACAAATCAAACAACTCAAGGTTTCTGGGGGATGACCATCTTGATTGTAATCTTTTTTGTGTCATTCCTATCGTTAAAACTCTATCCAACTCACAAGGCATTCGCAGCGGCGGGAATTATCACTGCAATAATGTCTATATTCTTCAGAACACTGGGATTAGTGAATAATCTTGTACTGATTGTGTGCATACTTATGGCTGCAGTTGGCGTGTTTTGGATGTGGTTAGAGGAGAGTTGAGATGAAAAAGGAAATAATAAAAATGGCAAAAAATAAAAAGACAGATATATTAAAAGAAGTTTATAGTTTTTCTCATGTAGATAATGTTATCAGAAAAAAATGGATTTCTCCTCATCAATTCTTGAGAACGACATTCAAAGAACGACAATTAACAACAAATCCAAGAAGAGATTGGGAAATCTTTCAAGAAAAGGTTCTAAAGAGAAAAATCCAATATCCAACAGCAGTTTATAAAAGTCAAAAAGAATATGAAAGAGGAGTTTTGATAAAACCTCATGTTCAAGGGATAAAAGATGTAATACAAGGAAAAAAACAAAGTCCATATCGTCTTCCTATACCTTTTTTAGAATTTAATAAAAAAGGAAATCCAGTTGGGCATGAAGGAAGACATACTGCAAAGGCATTTCAAGAATTAAAAATCAGAAAGATTCCTGTAACATTCGTTAAGTCAAAATCATAAAATGGCAACAAATAAAAAAACAAAATCAAAGAAGAAAAAGAAATCATCCAAGTAATATTCATAGTTTTTACTTAAAATGAAGTTCAGAATTACTTTTCCGAAAGAAAAGAAAGAAGCAATTATCAAGGGATTGATAGATGCAAATGCAACTGTTGACAAACACAACAAATCCAAGAAGTGGGGTCTTGCGAAGAAAGCTCTTGGGATGGCGTTGAAATCACCAGTTCCAAATGTTGCAACAAGCAACTTCGAGATTGTTTCGGACACCGAAATCCTTTGGAACTACAACATCATGGGGGAAGGGTTAATAAAAGATGAAGTCTTGACAAATCAAGTGTTGAAGATTGTCAAGAGAGATTATGGAGATGATGTCAACATTACAAGAATAAAAACAGGAGGAAAATAAAAATTCCAGACGAAAACGGAAATTACACACCAGGAGAATATGCACAGATGATGAAGTTGCAGCAGATGGGTGTGTCTCCGACTTACGAAGATATGCCGACAGACAAGCCAGACCAAAAACTTCTTCAGCAAATGGACCCATCGAATGATTTGATTGCGATTGAAAATCAATTAAAGAGTTTCTTCTTCGATAGCCAGACCAAAGAATGGAGATTGGATATGGAAACAAAGAAACAGATAACTCAAGAAGGTGTTTCTGAAATAATGAAGTCTTTGAGACCAAGGATAATGATTGGTGCTGTTTATTCTGATATTCCTGATGAAATCCTTGTCAATATCACTTGTGATGCCGCAAAAGAGATAGGATTGTATCTAAGGCATAATTATAAAAGATTCGGCATGGATATCATCGACATAATCAAAATCAAGAATTTCTGTGCTGATATGATATATATAAATTTGAGGAGGGCAGTTGAAGGAAACACATTGAAGATGATGAGAACAATGATACAAGCAAAAGAATTGACAACGACACAAGGCATGGCAAAAGGAATGCCTGGACAAGAGAAAAAGTTCTCATTGAATCCTCTGAAGTGGTTAGGAGGATAAAATGAAGAGATGGATTTTTCTTTTTATGTTTTTGTTTATATTCTTCGCATTGAATTTGCATAACTCTAATGCAACTTTGCAGATTGGAACAAATGATACATTGCCTTATGTTCTATTATCGACAGGAACACAAGATTGCCCTCCTGGACAATTTGTTTATGGTTTGACTATCGATGGAGTGAAATGCATGACATTAAATGATTCTGGAGGTTCAGTCAATGCAACAAACTTCTATGGAGACAATTTCTTCGGCGGAAACTTCTATGGAATTTTTAATTGGGTTTCTGGAGATACATGGAATACATTCAATGGAACTACATTGACATTCAATGAAACAAAATTGAATGAAACTATTCTCTCTTTGATGCCTTCACAGAATGTTTCAGAATATGAAGAGACAGTTCTCGTTTCAACATCTGGAGGAAG
>Ga0315297_10000161_pt1 | contig 35946 bp, 28 predicted proteins | sample YL17G15_0_MG_FD_203628 | JGI IMG/M metagenome (GOLD analysis project Ga0315297, IMG submission 203628) | Sediment microbial communities from Yellowstone Lake, YNP, Wyoming, USA - YL17G15_0 | ecosystem: Environmental > Aquatic > Freshwater > Lake > Sediment | place: USA: Wyoming | collected...
TGGCTTAACGGCCACTGGCATGTCTTCCATCCTAAAATAGGAGAAATACCGTGTATCTCTCTTTTGGAAACCGATACCCCTGAACGTCACAACGCTGCTTATGCAGCCAAAGGGGGGTGACATTTTCCAATTGCAAAAGGGGTGACATTTTCTCATTGCAATGACAGGAAATCAAGGAAGGCTTGACAAGGTGCAATTATCTTATTATAAAACATCCGTGAATCTACTCTGATTCGGTCTTTTGTTCTTTTCCGGATACCGGATTCTGCCTTCGATTGTCTCGAATGAGGATGTTTCCGTGTTGTCCTTTTCATGCCTTCAGGAAATGCCGAACCGTGATAAATAATGTTCCCGCAAAAAGTCGCGAAAGCCAGGATTTAGGGGCCGCTACCGTGCTTCATCTTCGTCTGTGGAAGGATCTGTTGAAAAGTGTCTCATACGATAATCAAGTTTGACGGGGTGAGCAAGGTGTTTCCGGAGGGGACCCGAGCCGTCGATGATGTGAGCTTCGAGATATTCGACGGCGAATGCGTCACCTTCGTGGGGCCTTCGGGTTGTGGGAAAACAACCACGGTGAAGCTGCTCAACCGGCTGGTGGAACCAACCGCAGGGACCATCTATCTCAACGGTGAGGACACCGCCAGGGTGGACGTGATCGCCCTGCGGCGCAACATCGGTTATATGATCCAGGATGTGGGGCTTTTCCCGCACATGACGGTGTCCCAGAATATCGCCCTCGTGCCTCGTCTCAAGGGGTGGACCGAAAAGGAACAGACCAGGCGGACCGAGGAGCTTCTCCATCTCGTGGGGCTTGAACCTGCCGCATTCAGAAACCGCTATCCCCATCAGCTCTCCGGGGGACAGAAACAACGCGTCGGCGTGGCGAGAGGACTGGCCGCCGATCCGCCGGTGATCCTGATGGATGAACCTTTCGGCGCCCTGGATCCCATCACCCGGGCTCAGTTGCAGGATGAGTTTCTGCGGCTCCGGAAGCGGCTCAAGAAGGTGATCCTTTTCGTGACCCATGATATGGACGAGGCGATCAAGTTAGGGGACCGCATCGCCGTCATGCGCAGCGGCAGGATCGTCCAGTTCGATACGCCCAGAAAGATCCTTCGGGAACCGGCCGATCCCTTTGTGCGGGACATGGTGGGCCGGGAAGGCGGCATTAAACTGATGAAACTGCTGCGGATCGCCGACATCATGGACCCGGCGGACGGCATGACGATCTCGGCGGATCGTCTTTCCGAGGCGGAACGCAGGATGGCGGAATCCGGGAAGGACATCCTGCTTGTCGTCGACAAAGAGGGGCGGTTTCAGGGCACGCTCTCTTATGAGCAGTTCATGCGGAGTGAGCATCCCGGCGATGCGACGCTGCTCGACCGCACCTGTCCAGTGGTGGAGGCGAGGGACAGGGTCGATACCACCCTGGAGAACATGTTGAAGCACAAGCGGGTCTGGCTGCCGGTTGTCAGTGATGATCAGAAGCTCCGGGGCGTCGTGACGATGACCCATTTTGCCTGTTTTTTTACCGCCGGAGACGCCCCTTCTGGAGGAACGCCTTGAGTGTGATCGAGTATTTCATCAAGAATATCGGACTCATTCTGAAGCTCACCCTCGAGCATATCGAGATTACGCTGATTGCCGTCGCCATTTCGACGGTCATCGGCGTGGCCATCGGCATTTTCATCACCCGCCATCAGCGGGCGGCGGCCACCATTATCGGCATCGCCGGCATTCTCTACACGATTCCCAGCCTGGCCCTCTTCGGGATACTGATCCCTTTCATCGGCATCGGACTCAAACCCACGCTGATCGCCCTGATCCTCTACAGCCAACTGGCGCTGATCAGGAACACCTTCGTGGGCATCATTCATATCGATCCGTCCATCCGCGAGGCGGGGAAAGGAATGGGGATGAGCAACTGGCAGTTTCTGAGAATGGTGGAGATCCCCGTGGCTCTGCCCGTGATCATGGCGGGTATCCGCACGGCCGCTGTCATGAATATCGGCACGGCGACCATTGCGGCCTACATCGGCGCCGGCGGCCTGGGCTGGCTGATCTTCCGGGGGATCGCCAGCGTGAATTCGGAACAGATCATCGCCGGAGCGGTCCCGGTGATTCTCCTGGCGGTAGGGGTCGATTATTCTTTCATTCTTCTGGAGCGGGTGCTGACGCCGGCCGGTCTGCGCCACTGAACCGATTATGGATTTTTTACTGTTCTGCCTGGAAAAACGGGAAGTGCTCCTCTTCGCTACGCTGCGGCATATCGAGGTGAGCGCCATTGCCGTGATCATTTCCGTGGTTGTGGCCGTTCCCCTGGGGATTCTCATCACCCGCTACCGCAGGCTGGCCCACGTGATGGTCAATTCGGCGAATATCGGGCAGACGATTCCCAGCCTCGCCATCCTGGGGCTCGTGATTCCCGTTCTCGGGATTGGCCTGAAGCCGGCCGTCTTCGCGATCGTCATCCGGGGGGTGCTTCCCATCCTCAACAACACCTACTCCGGTATTGTGAACGTGGACCGTTTCCTCATCGAGGCCGGCCGGGGAATGGGCATGAAGAACCGGGAGATCCTGACGCTGGTGGAGATCCCCCTTTCCTTTCCCGTCATCATGGCGGGGATCAGGACGGCGGCGGTCCTGAGCATCAGCGTGGCCGCCCTGGCGGCGCTGATCGGCGCCGGGGGGCTGGGAGATCTGATTTTTCAGGGGATCGTCATGGCGGACCGAAACCTATTGCTGGCCGGGTCTATCCCGACGGCGCTTCTGGCCGTGGGAACGGACGCCGGGCTGGGGTGGATGGAAAAAAGGGCGAAAAGGTGGCAGCCGAAACAGGTTTTTTAAAAGGAGGATGAATATGAAGAGGAGAGCGTGTTTTCTGGTGACGGCATTGTTGATGGTTGTTTTCATGGGCGCGCTGCCGCCGGCGGCGACGGCGCAGGAAAAGATCGTGGTGGGGTCGAAGGGGTTCACGGAACAGGTGATCCTGGGCAACATGGTGAGCCTGTTGCTGGAAAGCAACGGCTTCAAAGTGGACCGGAAGATCGGTCTCGGCGGCACGGTCATCTGTCATGAGGCCCTTGTGAGGGGCGATATCAGTGTCTACGTGGAATATACGGGTACGGGCCTCACGACCATTTTGAAAAAGGCAGTCCTGAAGGATCCCGAAGAGGTCTATCAGGTCGTCAGGAAGGATTACGAGGATAAGTTCAAACTCACCTGGCTCAAGCCCTGGGGTTTCAACAACACCTACTGCATCGTCATGCGGAAGGCCGACGCGGAACGCCTCAAGGTGAAGAAGGTCTCCGACCTGAAAGCTCTGGCCGGCGACCTCGTCTTCGGCGGCACCATCGAATTTCTGGCGAGACCGGACGGCGTTCCCGGTCTGACGAAGCACTATGAGCTCAAGTTCAAGGATCAGAAGGGCATGGATCCGGGACTGGTGTACAAGGCCATTGCCGAGAATCAGGTGGACGTGATCTCCGGCTTTGCCACGGACGGCCGCATCCCCGCCTTCAACCTGGTGGTTCTCGATGACGATCTGAAATTCTTCCCGCCCTATTTCGCTGCTCCGGTAGTGAGAATGGATTTGCTGACCAAGGCGCCGAAGGTGGCCGAGGTATTGAACAGGCTGGCCGGAAAGATCAGCGACGACGCCATGGCGGCGCTCAACTACACGGTGGACGGGAAGAAGCAGGATGCCGAGGCGGTGGCGAAGGACTTCCTGAAGAGCCAGGGTCTCGTCAAATAGCCTCATCCATTGCAAAATGGACAGGCAGGCGGTTGAGACGATAGAACAGGGGGTAATCCGCGGCAGCAGTCATGTGGTGTCTGAAGTTCGGACGTTGCGACGGGGCGGAGAAAAGTCACTGTTGCGAAGACGAATCTGCATCCCTATCGGGGATGACATAAAAGAGGGGGACAACATGAAAAAGAAGCACATCATATGTTTGGCAATGGCTGCATTTCTTATGGTCTTCTGGTCTGTGGCCGACGCTGCTCAGCCGAAGCTGGCCAAGGAACAGATCCTGAATATCGCCTTTGATGCGGGCGATCTCAAGACGCTCGATCCCCATCAGGCGGCCTCGACCAATGACCGCAGCGCCGTCGATCCCATCTATAACGGCCTCGTGCGCTACCCGCCGGGGGATCAGGTCAAGGTGGAGCCGGATCTGGCGAAGTCCTGGAAGGTCTCCAAGGACAACAAGGTCTGGACCTTCTCGCTCCGAAAGGGCGTTTATTTTCACCCTTTCCCCGGCTTTCCCAAAGGGTATGAGCTGACCGCCGAAGATGTGGTCTATTCGCTCACGCGGGCCGCCGATCCGAAGCGGTCATCCTACGCGGGGGAATATACCGGCATCAGCTTCGAGGCGGCGGATCCTTACACGGTGAAGATCACCATCGACAAACCGGTATCGGAGCCGCTTTTCCTGGCGAAATTCGCCAGCTATGCCGGCGGTTTCATCGTCAGCAAGAAGGCGATCGAGGCGAAGGGCGACGAGTGGATAAAGATCAATCCCGTGGGGACGGGGCCCTTCCTGTTCGACTCCTATGAGCCCCGCCAGAAGATCGTCCTCAAGGCGAATCCGAAGTACTTCCGGGGCGCGCCGATCCTGAAGCAGGTCGTGATCCGGTTCATGCCGGCGGTGGCTTCCCGGGAATTCGGCCTCCGCACCGGCGAGCTGCAGATCATCGAAGGGCTCAAGGAGGACAAGTGGGCGGAAACAGTGGCCTCCTTTCCCGATGTGGTCGTGAAGACCTTCGGTCCCTGTGAAAACCAGGTGCTCCATTTCAATATGGCCAAGCCGCCTTTTAACGACATCCGGGTGCGCAAGGCCTTCTCCTATGCCGTCTCCCGCGAGGAAGTCGCCGCGTTCATGGGCAAAGGGCTTGCGGTGCCCATCTATTCGCCGGCTCAGGCCCCGCCCGCGCCCGGCGCCTTGACGAAGGAAGAAGCGCAGAAGGCCGGCGTCATTTACGAAAACAATATTGCCGAGGCAAAGAAACTCCTGGCCGAAGCGGGCTATACCGACGGCCTGAAGATCGAGGTGATCATCAGCGAGATGGCAAGCAGTTATCAGAAGCCGATGATCGCCATCCAGGCGCAGGTGAAGAAGGCGGGGATCGACATGGCGCTCAAGGTGGTGGACCACTCATCGTTCCACAGCCTGGTCCGCGATGATGCCAGCCCCATTGTTTATTACGCCTCCTGGCGTCCCAACGTGGATGTCTTCCTGACCCGTTTCTATCATTCCGACTCGGTGGTCAAGACGGGGAAGAAGCCGGATACCAACTTTACCCACTACGGCGCCGTGGATGCCGACGGCGACGGCAATGTGGACAGCATCGACGAGCTGATCACAAAGGCCCGCTGGGAGCTCGATGCGGCCAAGCAGGCGGCCTTCTGGCGTGAGGCGCAGATCCAGCTCCTCAAGAACGTGGCAGTTGTGCCGATCATCCGGCTGAAGTACAACTTTCCCATGAAATCCTACGTGGACCTGGGACATCCGCTCGAATTCAGCTGGGCGACCTATTCGCCGCAGATCACGGAAAAGACGAGAATCCTGGCCAAGTAAGGCAGCCGGACAGTCGAGGTCAGATCTTGCGTTGCAACGTTTTCTGCAACGCAGGACCTGACCTCATAACCTCAACCGGGGGTTATTCATTCATGTTCAGTTATGTCGTGCGCAGGATCCTCCAGAGCATTCCGATCCTGCTGATCGTCCTTACCCTGGTCTTTATCGTCGTCCGGGTGCTTCCCGGGGATCCCGCCGTGGCCGCCCTCGGTGATTACGCGAGCAAGGAAGCGGTAAACGCGCTCCGGGATAAGATGGGACTCAACGCGCCCCTATGGTTTCAGTATCTGCGGTTCATAGGCGATATCGGCCGGGGCGATCTGGGGATGTCGATCATCACCGGCTACCCGGTGGCGAAGCAGGTGGCGACGGTCCTTCCCCACACGCTGCTCCTGACGATGAGCGCCATCGTTCTGGGATATCTCTTCGGCGTGCCCCTGGGGATCTCTGCGGCCGTACGGAGAAACAGTTTCGTCGACTATTTCAACCGGGTTTTTTCGCTGTTAGGTCTTTCCGTGCCCGCTTTTTATCTCGGCATCTTGCTCATTCTTCTTTTTTCGATCAAGATCCCCCTCTTTCCGGTCGTGGGGGCGGGTGAGTTTGACAATCTGAAGGATTTGCTCCGCCATCTTTTTCTCCCGGCCCTGACCCTCGGATTGCTGATGACGGCCTACATCACCCGCATGTCCCGGTCGTCCATTCTCAATATTCTCGGCGAGGATTATGTCCGCACGGCTTATGCCAAGGGGGTCGCGGAAAACCGCGTACTATACAAGCATGTCCTGAGGAATGCGCTCATCCCGATTGTGACCCTGGGCGGACTTTATGCCGTGGTCCTCATCGGCTCTTCGGTGATGGTGGAGATCGTCTTTTCCCGGCCGGGGCTGGGCACCCTGATGGTGGGGGCCATCAAGCAGCGCGACTATACAACCCTCCAGTCGACCATGGTCATCTACACAGTGATCGTGGTCCTCATCAATCTCCTGACGGATCTGATCTACGGGCTCGTCGATCCCAGAATCAAGTATCATTAAGCTGCGGCCTCCTTTCCGTCATGGCCCGGCCCGAAGGGGCAGGGCCGTGACGGATCAGGAGGGGGCCTCCGCAAGCGGAAATTTTATGCCTGAATTTAAGGAAAACATAAAGTCGCGGGAAATCCCGGAAGGACGGCGGATCTGGACCGCCTTTCTGCGGAACCGGACCGCCCTGGCCGGCGGCGTCATCGCCGTTTTCATTGTGCTCGCGGGGGTATTCGCGCCCTGGATCGCGCCCCATGACCCTCTGGCCCAGGATTCCTACTTCCGCCTGGCCGATCGCAGCGTGAAGCACTGGCTGGGAACGGACGACTTCGGCCGGGACGTGCTGTCCCGGATCATCTGGGGGACGCGGATATCGCTCATCATCGGCGTCGCTTCGGTCGTCGCGGGGCTGATGGTCGGAACGCTCATGGGGATGATGGCAGGCTTTCTCCGGGGCAAGACGGAAACGGTCATCATGCGCTTTACCGATGTGATCATGTGTTTCCCCGATCTGATCCTGGCCATCGCAGTCACGGCCGCCCTGGGATCGAATCTGATCAATCTGATCCTGACGATTGCGCTCGTCATGACGCCCCGGTTTGCCCGTCTCTCCCACGGCCTTATCCTGTCCCTGCGGGAGCGGGACTATGTGGTGGCGGCGCAGGCCATCGGCGCGGGCGTGCCGAGGATCCTCATCCGGCACATCTTTCCCAACATCTTCGGCGAACTGCTCGTGGCGGGGACCCTCTGGATCGGGGTGGCCATCCGCCTGGAGGCGAACCTCGCCTTCATCGGTCTGGGGGTTCAGCCGCCGACGCCGACCTGGGGGAACATGATCCGGGAGGGGGTCGATGTCCTGATCAACGCCCCCTGGATCTCGGTCTTCGCCGGCCTGAGCATCCTTATCACGATTCTCTCCTTCAACATGCTGGGGGACGGGGTGCGGGACATGGTCGACCCGCGTCTCCGGGGAGAGTAACGGGGAAAGAGAAGGAATCATGACGCAAGACGGCAATGCCCGTGCGATAAGCTTTATTCATGGCCTGAAGCTGGCCGCTGTCCCGCCGGAGGTGGTGCAGAGGGCCCGGATCTGTCTTCTGGATCTCACCGGCGCCTGTCTGGCCGGGGCCGGGGCGAAGGGCGCCCGGATTCTCCTCGATTTTGCAATGGGTCAGATGAACGGCGCCGGGGAGGCCACCATCATTCGCGCCGGGCGGAAACTCCCCTGTGCGGCGGCATCCTTGGTGAACGGTTTCATCGTCAACGCCCTCGATATCGACGACGGGTATCGACTCGTCAAGGGGCATCCCGGAGCGGCAGTCTTTCCCGCCCTCCTGGCCGCAGCGGAGCAAGCGGGCGCCACGGGGAAGGAATTCCTGGAGGCGCTCATTATCGGTTACGAGGTCGCCATCCGGGCCGGCGTGATCCTCCACGCGCACTACGGCTTCTATCACGGCTCGGGCGCCTGGGGCGCCGTCGGCGCGGCGGCGGGCGTTGCCCGACTGCTCGGGTTGTCGCCGGCTCAGACCGGTCACGCCCTCGGCATTGCCGAGTCCTATGCGCCGCTCATCCCGGAGATCCGCGCCGTGGAAACTCCCAGCATGGCGCCCAAGGACGGCATCGCCTGGGGTGCGATGGTGGGGATGAGCGCCGCCCTGCTCGCGCGGCGCGGCTATACGGGCATTCCCAGCCTGTTAGGAGACGGGGAGATAAATCGTGACGTCTTCACCCTGGGGGAAGAGTACCGGATGATGGACCTCTATTTCAAACCCTATCCCTGCTGCCGATGGGCCCATCCCGCCATCGAGGGTCTCAAGAAGATCATGAACGAAGCCGGCCTGACGCGGGAGCGGATCGCCGGGATCCGCATCCGGGGCTTTTCCGAAGCGGTCAAATTGTGTAGAATGGTCCCGACGACGATGGAAGAGGCCGAGTATAATGTCCTGTATCCCGTGGCCGTGACCGCCCTCTATGGGGAATTCACGCCGCAGCACCTCCGGGAGGAATATTTCCGGAATCCCGAGGTCGGGGCCCTGATGGCGGTGATGGAGATTGTCGCCTGTCCCGAAATTCAGGAGCGGTTCCCGCGCCAGTGCCTCGCGGAAGTCGAGATCACAACCCGGGATGGCAGGACTGTGAGCTCCGGCCTCGTGGCGGCGAAGGGCGACAGCGAAAATCCCCTCACCGACGAGGAACTGCAGAACAAGTTCCGTCTCATCACCCGGGGGATCATCGATGAAGGGCAGGTCCGGGAGATCCTGGAGCTGGTGGAGAGTTTCGAGGAGCACAAAGTCAGCGATCTCGTGCTCCACCTGGCTTGAAGAAGAGGAGACGCAGCATTCTGACTTTAGAGGGCGGGACGGCGGCAGGAACGAAGAAGGGGCGGTGCGCCCCCTGCCGGGAAGAGAACGGGAGAAGAAACGGTGTCGCGTGAGATACTGCTGGAAATCAATAACTTAAAGACCTATTTCTACACCGACGGCGGCGTGGCCCGGGCCGTCGACGGTATGGACCTGGTTCTCTATCGGGGAGAAACCCTGGGCGTCATCGGCGAGTCGGGGTGCGGGAAGAGCGTCACGGCGCTTTCAGTCATGCGGCTCGTCGCCGAGCCGGCGGGGCGGATCGTGGAGGGTGAGATCCTCTTCGAGGGGCTGGACCTGCTGAAGAAGAGCCGGGAGGAGATGCGCGCGATCCGGGGGAACGCAATCTCCATGATCTTTCAGGAGCCCATGACATCGCTCAATCCTGTCTTCACGATCGGCAATCAGATCATGGAGTCGATCATCCTCCACCAGAAGCTTAACAAGAAGGATGCCCGCGAGAAGGCGATCGAGATGATCCGGCTCGTGGGCATCTCCTCGCCGGAGAAGCGGATCGATGACTATCCCCACCAGATGAGCGGCGGTATGCGGCAGAGGGCCATGATCGCCATGGCCCTCTCCTGCCGGCCGAAGCTGCTCATTGCCGACGAGCCCACGACGGCGCTCGATGTGACGATCCAGGCGCAGATCCTGCGGCTGATCCGGAAGATCAAGGAAGAGATCGGCATGGCCGTCATGATGATCACCCATGATCTGGGCGTTATTGCGGAGGTTGCCGAGGATGTGGCGGTGGCCTATGCGGGGAAGGCGGTGGAATACGCGGATGTGCGGACGATCTTCCAAAATCCGCTGCATCCCTATACTCGCGCCCTCTACAACTCGATTCCCCGGCTGACGGACACCCGGAAGAAGCGGCTGGAGGTCATCTCCGGCTCGGTGCCCAATCCGCTCTTTTTCCCGCCGGGGTGCCGGTTTCATCCTCGCTGCGGCTACGCCCGCGACTTCTGCCGGGTGGAGGAACCGGCCCTGGAGGATGCCGGGGCCGGCCATCGGATTCGGTGTTTCATGTACAATGACGAGAAAAGGGGTTTTTTTACCTGACAGGACAGCAGGAGAGGGGTAAAAAGTGCTGGACGTAAGGAACCTGAAGAAATATTTCCCCATCCGGGGCGGAGTCTTTTCCCGGATCAGCGGGTACGTTCAGGCCGTGGACGGCGTCAGCTTTCACATCCGCCGGGGCGAGATCCTGGGTCTCGTCGGGGAATCGGGCTGCGGTAAGACGACGGTGGGCAGGCTGGTCCTGGGGCTCCTGGAGCCGACGGCCGGGGAGATCCTCTTCGAAGGGGTGGATCTGGCGGGGCTTACGAAAGAGGAACTGCGCCGGATCAAGCGGGACATGCAGATCATCTTCCAGGATCCTTATTCCTCCCTGAATCCCCGGATGACGGCGGGGGACATCATCGGCGAGGCGCTCCAGATCCACGGCGTCGCCCGGGGCAAGAAGAAGACGGACCGCGTGAACGCCCTGCTGGAGACAGTGGGGATGGATCCCCGTTATGCGCAGAAGTATCCCCATGAGTTCAGCGGCGGGCAGCGGCAGCGGATCGGCATCGCCCGCGCACTGGCGCTGAATCCCAAGCTGATCGTCTGCGACGAACCCTTGTCGGCCCTCGATGTGTCGATTCAGGCCCAGGTGATCAACCTCCTGGAGGACCTGCAGGCCCGTTTCGGCCTCACTTATCTGTTCATTGCCCATGACCTGAGCGTTATCAGGCACATCTCCCACCGGGTAGCCGTCATGTACCTGGGAAAGATCATGGAAACCGCCGGGACGGAGGAACTCTACTCTCATCCTCTCCATCCCTATACGGAGGCCCTCCTTTCCGCCGTACCGGTGCCGGATCCGACGCTGGAGCGCAAGCAGATCATCCTGACGGGGGACGTCCCCAGCCCGATCAACCCCCCCTCCGGCTGCCGCTTCCGCACCCGCTGCCCGTATGCCCGGCCGGTCTGCGCCGAGCGGGAACCGCCGCTCGTAGAGGTGGCGAAGGAGCATGAGGCCGCCTGTCATAAACTCGATGCGACCCTGGCGGCTCACTGGCGGCAGTAGCCGCGGGGGAAAAGGCGGCGAGCGGGCCGGGGGCTCGACCGGCGGTTGTCCCCCCACAGGGGGCGGCAAAGATAAAAAGTTGGGAAACCGACGGGGAGTGATTGGGGAGGATCTGCGGGGGTATCCCGGAAGGAGAAAGACCATGGAGGCTTGGCAGGGAGGTCAGTATCAGCCCCTGGGGGAGCGGGACGTTGTCTGTATCCATGAGGCCGCGCTTCGAATCCTCGAGGAAATCGGCGTCAAGATCGGTCTGGAAGAAGCCCGGAAGTTCTTCCGCAAACACGGGGCGCGAATCGACAGGGAGATTGTGCGGATTCCTCCCGCCGTGGTCGAGAAGGCCCTCGGCGTCGCGCCCCGGCGGTTTCTCATGGCGGGGCGGGAAGAGAAGCATGATCTGATCCTCGGCGACAAGCGCGTCCACATGGGCACGGGCGGGGCGGCCCTGACCGTCCTCGATCTGGAAACGGGCAGGGCGAGACCGGGAACTCTCAAGGATGTAGCCGGGATCGCCCGGCTTTGCGACGACCTGGCGAATATCCATTTTTATCTGCGCCCCTGCATCCCCCAGGATATCCCCAAGGAGGCCCTGGATATCAACCAGTTCTATGCCGCCCTCGCCAACACGACGAAGCATGTCATGGCCGCCGCCCAGTCTCCGGCGAACGCCCGCGAGGTCATCGCGATGGCCGCCATGATCGCCGGAGGCCGTGAGGCACTGATCCAAAGACCCCTCATCTCCTTCGTGACGAGCTGGATGATCAGTCCGTTGCACTTCGCTGACGAGACGACCCGTGTCCTTCTGGAGGTGACCGCAAACCGGATCCCCGTGGCCCTCTCCGCGGCGCCCATGGCGGGATCCACGTCTCCGGTGACGCTGGCGGGGACGCTTGCCCAGGTGCATGCCGAGCAGCTCTCCGGGATCTGCCTGACCCAGCTCGCCCATCCGGGCGCGCCCGTCCTGTACGGGGCCATCCCCTCCATGGTCGACATGAAGTGGATGACGTACCTCGGCGGCGGCGTGGAATTCGGCTTGATGAATGCGGCCGTCTCCCAGATGGCCCAGTATATAGGGGTTCCGAACTACAATTCGGCCGGTCTCACCGACGCCAAGATCCCCGACATCCAGTCCGGCTACGAGAAGGCCTTTTCGCTGTGCCTCTGCGCCCTGGCCGGGTCCAACTTTATCCACCACGCGGCGGGAATGCTCGAGTCGATGAAGGCCGTCGCCTATGAGCAGTACGTCATCGACGACGAGATCATCGGCATGGCGCTCCGTCTGCTGAAGGGCATCCGGATCGATGAAGAGACGCTGGGGCTGGACGCCATCCGCGAGGCGGGGCCGGCAGGGAACTACCTCTCCTCCCCGCATACGGTCCGGTTCATGCGTCAGGAGTATTTCCGGCCCTCCGTGGCCGACCGTCAGAACCGGGAAGCCTGGGAAGCGGCCGGCGCGCCGGACGGGCGGGAGAGGGCGCGCCGGCTGGCGGAAAGGATCCTGGAGACCCACCGGCCGGTGACGATCGACCCGGCCGTTGACGGGGAGATCCGGAAGCGTTTCAATATCCTTGTTGACAGTTAGAAGGGAAGAGAAAGGAGAAGAGATGAAAGCGATACCCGGCGGTCAGTATCGGCCGCTCACCGAGGAAGGGATCCGCAGGATCCACGAATCCGCCCTGACGCTCCTGTCCGAGATCGGGGTCGAGGTCCACAGCCGGCTTGCCTTCGAGACTTTCCGACAGAAGGGTGCGGACTGCGATCCGGCGAAAAAGTTAGTGAAGCTGTCCCGGACCATGGTGGAGAACGCCGTCGCCAGAGCCCCGAAGCGGGTGGTTCTCTGCGGCCGTGAAGAGAAACATGATCTTTACTGCGAAGGAAAGAACGTCCATATGGGTACGGGCGGTACGGTCCTCAACGTGATCGATCTGGAAACCGGCGTCAAGCGCCCCACGACGCTCAAGGATGTGCGTGCAATCGCCAGGCTCTGCGACGCCCTGGAAAATGTCCATTTCATGGTCCTTCCCGTCTATCCCAACGACCTTCCCCCGGAGGATGTGGATCTCAACCGGTTTCACTCCTCCATCCTGAACTGCTCCAAGCACCTCATGGGCGGCATCTATACGCTCAAGGGGACCCTCGACATCATCAGGATGGCGGAACGGATTGCGGGGAGTCCCCAGGCACTTCGGGAAAGACCCTTTGTGTCGTTCATCACCTGCGTGGTTTCTCCCCTCAAGATCGACGACCTCTACGGCGACATCCTCTGTCACATCGCCAGGGCCGGAATGCCGGTGGCGATTCCGGCTGAGCCCCTCACGGGGGCCACGGCGCCGGTTACGATCGCGGGACTGATCACCGGTCTCCATGCGGAGACGCTCTCCGGTGTCGTCCTTGCCCAGCTCGTCAATCCGGGGACGCCGGTCCTCTACGCCTGTACGGCCACCTCGACGGACTTAAGGACCATGGGATACGTGAGCGGTTCCGTGGAGATGGGTCTCATCAACGCGGGCGCGGCGGCCATGGCGCAGTATCTCAACCTGCCCAACTACACCACCGCCGGCATGTCCGATGCGAAGGTCGTCGACGCCCAGAACGGATATGAGAAGGCCGTTACCGATGTCCTCGTTGCCCTCTCGGGCTCGAACTTCATCCACGACGCCGCCGGGCTGGTGGAATTCGCCAGTACGGCCAGCTACAAACAGTATGTGATCGACGATGAGATCATCGGCATGGCGATGCGGGCGGTCCGGGGGATCGAGGTGACGGACGAGACAATCGCCCTGGACGCCTACCGCCGCGTGGGACCGGGAGGAAATTTCCTGGCCGATCCCCATACGATTTCCTGGATGCGCCGCGAGCACTATCAGCCCAAACTGAGCGACCGGCAGTTGAGGATCAACTGGGAAAAGGCGGGGGGGCCGACGGTGGAGGAGAAGGCCGTCGCTACGGCGAAGCGCCTGCTTGCGGACCATAAGCCTCTGGGGCTTCCCGGGGACCTCAATGATGCTCTGCGGGCGGAGTTTCCCAAGATCCGTCCGTAATGGTCCCGGACCCGCGTTCGCATAGACGGTCCGGTCCTGCGGATGCCCTGCCCGGGGCACAGGAGAAACCCCTCTCCGGTCGGGGAAAGGACAGGATGGGGGATACGCAATCGAGAAAAGGAGATGAACCGATGGAGCTTTTAGAGAGAATATCCGAGGAACTGCAGAACGGCAATTATATCGATGTGCCCAAGCTGACCAGGGAAGCCCTCGCCCAGGGCATTGCACCGGCAGTGATTCTCAGCGATGCCCTGGTCGCCGGCATGGATGTGGTGGGCGAGAAGTTCCGCCGGGACGAGCTTTTCATGCCCGAGGTCCTCATAGCCGCCAAGGCCATGCAGTCGGCCATGGAGGTCCTGAGGCCCAAGCTCATCGAAACGGGGGTGAGAACGGCCGGGATGATTGTCCTCGGCACCGTCAAGGGGGACCTCCATGATATCGGCAAGAACCTCGTGGGGATGCTGTGCGAGGGAGCGGGCTATCAGGTGATCGACCTGGGCGTGGATATCGCGCCGGAGCGTTTTGTCGAGGCGGTGAGGACCCATAAGCCCGATATCGTCGGACTTTCTGCGCTGCTCACCACAACGATGCCCCGGATGAGGGAGGTCATCGAATCCCTCGTGGAAGCGGGGCTGCGGGGCAGTGTGAAGGTGATGGTGGGTGGGGCGCCGGTGACGGAGAAGTTTTCCCAGGATATCGGGGCGGACGGCTATTCCCCCGATGCGACCAGCGCCGTCGAAAAGGCTCGTGTCCTGACAAAACACTGAGAGGGCATGATGCGCTGTTTCCGGGATAAACCATGAGCGCCGCCATCGGCCTTGGGATCGATGTAGGGGGAACCAATACGGACGCCGTCCTCATCGACCTTGCGGAAAAGAAGGTCCTCTCTTTTGCGAAGGCGCCCACCACGAGGGCGGATCTCACCCTCGGCATCGCAGAAAGCCTCCGGGGGCTTGAGAAGCGCTATTTCCCCGGCATTGCCCTCATCGGCCTTTCGACGACCCTGGCTACGAACGCCATCGTGGAGGGGGCCAGAAGGCGCGTATTGGGCATCCTCATCGGTTACGGTCCCGATGATTTTCCGCCCGCCCTGAGGGAGGATGCCGTGCTGATCCGGGGCGGCCATGACGTGCGGGGAGAGGAGCGGGAGCCTCTCGACACGGAAACCCTGCGGGACATCGTCCAAAAGAAAAAGGGCGAGATCGAGGCTTCTGCCGTCTGTGGTTACTTCAGTGTCCGGAACCCCGATCACGAGCTCCGGGCTGGAGAGATCATCCGGCAGTTGACGGGCAGACCGGTGGTTTGCGGCCATGAGCTTTCTTTGCAGCTCGATGCGGTCAAACGGGCTACCACGACGATTCTTAATGCCCACCTGATCCCCGTCATTCATCATCTGGTCGATTCGGTCAAGAAGGTATTTCTTCGGAATCGGATCACGGCGCCGCTCATGATCGTCAGAGGCGACGGCAGCCTGATGGGAACATCGGCTATGATGAATCGGCCCATCGAAACGATTCTTTCGGGACCGGCGGCGAGTGTCATCGGCGCCAGGTATCTGCTGGAACAGGAGGGAGTGGTTGAGAATGCCGTGATTGTGGACATAGGGGGGACCACCACCGATACGGCTCTCCTCAGGAACGGCGCACCATGTCTGAATCCGGAAGGCGCAAGGATCGGTTCGTGGCAGACGAATGTCCAGGCGATCGATATCCGGACGATCGGCCTGGGCGGCGACAGCCAAGTCAGTCTCGATGATGACGGGAACCTCCGGGTGGGGCCGAAACGGATCATCCCGATCGCCTTTCTGGGGGCCGAACATCCGGAGATTGAAGCGGAACTGGAAAGGATCCGAGCGCGGCGGGATCATCTTCCCCTCCATATCGCTCCCGATTTCTGGGTTACCTCGGGAAAGAATCCGGAGGGGGATGAGGAGAGAGCGGGGCGACGGATCCGGGACTTGCTCGGCAAAGGTCCCCGATCGCTCCTGCAGCTTTCCGAAGCGGCAGATCTTGGGATGACCGATGTCCGGGGGGAGATGGCCCGTCTGGAGAAAAAGGGTCTGGTCCAGCATTGCGGTATCACTCCCACCGATTTCCTCCATGCGAACGGGACCTTTGCCGCCTGGAATCGGGAAACGGCCATCCTGGCCCTGCAGATCCTCTGCGACCGCCACCGGATTTCCCTTCCGGCCCTCAGTGAAAAACTGGCCGAGGCGATGGAGCGGAAGATGGGCCTCCAGATTCTGGATTTGGTCCTGGCGGAACAGGGTCGCCTGCACCGTGATCAGGACGGTTGCGATGTCTGCAGCGTCTTCTGGGATCAGTGTTTTTCACGGGAGAAGAGAAGTGATCATGTCCGGTTCCAGATCTCTCTGAAGAACCGCCTGGTGGGAATCGGGGCGCCGGCCCATGCATTTCTCCCCCCCGTGGCGCAGAAGCTCGGAACATCCGCGATTGTGCCGTTTCATGCCGGTGTCGCCAATGCCATCGGGGCAATCACCGGCGCGGTCGCCATGACCGATGAAGCGCTTATCAGGCCTGTTCAAGGTCAGTTCAGGCTCCATTCCTCTCAGGGGGTTGAAGTCTTTGCCGGCCTGGAGGAAGCGACGGTCCGGGGAAGAAATCTCCTTGCAGAGGTCATCCGGGAAAAGGCCAGAGCGGCGGGCGCCGGAGACGTGGAGGTGACCCTGGAAGAGAAGGAACACTGGGCTACCTCCAGGGGAGGGGATTCTCTCTTTATGGAAAAACGGCTGATTGCCCGGGCCATTGGGAGTCCCCGTTTGGAGCCCTCCTGAATACTTCTCGGCGTATCCGACCGGTCTTCGGATGATCAATGACCGAAAGGGCTGTCCGGTATTTTAAGTAACTTTTGGCGCCGCCTTTCCTTCGAGGCGTTTCCCGACGATCCGGAGAATCTCCTCCTCCAGCTGTTCACAGAGGTTCACCATCCCGGTCCCCCTCGCCAGGAGCTTGTCGGCGAAGGCCTTATCCCGGATGGCCACCGCGTTGATCCGGATGTTCAGGAAGGCGCCGATGACGGCCGTGCGGGCGCATAGAGCCCCGACGCCGGCGTCCGTCACGGAAGCGGAGCTGCCCTCCTGTGCCATCGCCCGCAGGAGGTCCATGGCGGCCAGCGATTTTTCCATGACCTGGAGGGGCGCCTCCATGGCGTACCGCGTCGCCTCCTCGACGGCCGCGGCCCTGCCGGTCTTTTCCTCATCGGTCTGCTTCGGCATGTCTATGGCATTCATGACCCGCTTGAAGGCCCGCGTATCCTCATCCACGAGATCCATCAGTTCCTCTTGCAACTGCCGGCCTTTTTCCGCCCAATCGGAGAATTCCTGCCGCCGGTCTTCCAAGCCTGTCTTTTGGGCGGAGAGAGAGGCCACCATCGTTCCCAGGGAGCTTCCCAGGGCGCCGGCGAGCGCAGCCACGGAGCCGCCGCCGGGCGCCGGTGAATTGGAGGCGACCTCATCGGCAAAGGCCCTGCAGGACAGGTTCGCAAGCGCCCGTTCTTCGGGGCCGGCGATGCGGTATTCGATGATCTTCTCCTTAGGCGCAAAGGGTTTTAGATCGTTCAGACCGAGGGAGCGGACGGCGATCCGGATCAGCTCCTCTTCCGGGGCGCCGGCGGAGCGCCGCTGCCTGCGGAGGAAATAACGTCCGGCCTCGATCAGGGCCCTTTTAGGTACGAGACCAACCAGCTCCGAGCCGGTAACCCGGAGCCCCAGGGCCTCCGCCCTGCGGCAGACCTCCTCAAAGGCCCTATGGAGGGGCGTCACGGAGATGTCGGTCAGATTCATGGAGACTTGGGCGATCCCGTATTCCCGGATATACCAGCCGATCGCCTTGCAGGCCTTCAGCGTCCCGGGGATGCAAAGAGGGTTCCCTTCCGCATCCCGGACGACGTTTATGCCTTCCTTGCGGGGGCGGCCTTTCTCGCGAATCTCCGCGGCGATGGCGCGGGCCAGGCGTACGGAAGTCGTGTTCAGGTTCACGTTGTAGGCCACGAGGAAATCCCGGGCGCCGATCATAGTAGCGCCCGTCCTGGCGTTGAACCGGGTCGGCCCAAAATCGGGCTTCCAGCGCGGGTCCCTGAGTCGCTCCGCCAGCCCTTCGTATTCACCGGTTCGGCAGCAGGTGAGATTCCGTCTCTCCTCGGTGAAGGCGGCATTTTCATAGCAGTAGACGGGGATTTGAAGTTCCCGGCCGACGCGTTCCGCCAGGGAACGGGCCAGGGCGACCGCCTCTTCCATGGAGATGCCGGAGACGGGGACAAGCGGACAGACATCGGTGGCCCCTACCCGGGGGTGTTTCCCGGAATGCCTTCTCATGTCGATGAGTTCCGCTGCCTTTTCAATGGCGGCAAAGGCGGCTTTCACCACCGCGTCGGGAGGCCCCACGAAGGTGACCACAGTGCGGTTCGCGGCCTTCCCCGGATCCACATCGAGAAGACTGATCCCTTCCACCGCCTCAATCCTGTCGGTGATCCGCCGGATGACCTCCGGGTTGTTGCCCTCGCTGAAGTTGGGGACGCATTCCAATAAAGCAGGCATGGCATTTCCGTCCTTTGTTGGGAATGGAATCTTTTATGCGCACTTTATATCATGATCCCTTCTGGATCAGAAAGGGTTTTTAGGCCTCCTCGAATATTCGTGATTCAGCCGTGACCGGAGCGGAGGAAATGGCGGCGCGCCTTACGGGGCCGGAACTTCCGCCGCCTGCAGGCCCTTTTTAATCACTCCTTGGGTCACATTATGAGACTTTTGAATTTCTCCCGAAATTTGGCAGATCGTCATTCCTGCGGAAGCAGGAATCCAATCATCTCAATGGCTTCATAGATTCCCGCTTTCGCGGGAATGACAAAGAGGGTAGATTTTCAAAGGTCTCATTATATGTAAATCCACCATCAACATTTTATGATGATTGAATTTACTGTAGAAATTGTTATTTATTACTTGCATCAAGGTGAAAGCAAATCAGCGGCAAACTCCCGTCTTTTCATGGTTTGAGTAAATTAGGTGGTGGATTTAGGTACTCGACAGGCCTTGATTATTCAATATCATAATATTATAATGGCATCTATCATCCGATTCAATAATTGTAGTTGTGATCGCATCAAGGAATCACAACCATAGTATAAATAAAGAACAATATTTCAGCTGCGGACAATGATGCCATGATAAGTTTTCCCAGTTTCTTTTCAAAACCGCCGAGCCTCAAACAGTTCCCCCTTAAATGTTATCTAATCAAATTTTCTTTGGACAGGCTTGTTTTCGGGGTAGACAGCATCCATATCGATGTCCACATCAGTCCTCAGGTGCACACCATTGTCAAACAGGCGGTATCTGTTTCAATGATTAAACATAGCCGCTCTGAAAACTTTTTTGAGTATGATAAAAAAGATCGTCGTGAAAATGAAAAATTTGCTTTAAATCATGCTTGCACAAATGTCTTGCTGGAAGGAATAAATAGGGCCAAATCCGAGTCTGAAGTTCAAATCGATTTCCTGGGACAGTTTTCTCTTGCAAAAATGTTTATTGAAGAAATCAATGAAGAATATCGAAAATTGATAACGAAATTTGAAACCCTCATCAGAACCTATGAATTATCTCGACAATATGACCAGGATGAATTGTTCAAAATAAAGGAGAAACTGACTGAAATCAAGCACAATCAGAAACGGATTATTCGACTGGTGGGAGAAGAACTGTTTCAGGTAATGGCTGATGTTCACGCCAAGAATCTGAAAAATATCCGGGAGTCGAATTTCCCTTCCGAGTACATTCTCCCGGACAACTTTTTCATCAATCCGACACTCCATACCGATAACGTTGCAGACGATTTTCTTCTCATGGATGCATATGTGCTCTTGGGCCAGCGATCCGATGATCCCGATAATTACAGCAATCTTAAATCGATCATCGATGACCTGTTGAGCAAAACGGATTTAGGGCGGGAGAGCACCACCGACGGTGAAAATGAAAATAGAGAAACAAAGGAGGCGGACATTTTATCCGCTGATTGCAATGCATTGGATCCCTGGTTAATGGAAATCGACAATATCGACCTGATGTTCAACTGTTTTGATTCTAAGGAACAGTATAAAAAGGCTAAAGGGAGGAAAGAGTCAAAAAATATTCTTCTCAAATTGAAATCGCGGATGAAAATCCAAGAGAGGCTATTAAATCTATTTTATAAGAAATTCAAGAAATGTCGGCTGTTAAAACTTATCGTGGCAGCGTATGAAATGAAAATCGTATACCGCAGCTACTGCCCCCCTCTGCGACCGTTGCAGATCCGGGAATATCTTGTAAAACCCGGGTCGAGAAAACCCATTGTTCGAGAACTGAAACGCCGGAAATCATTTAGCGGCAATAACTTTTCTCTTGCACCGCTTCATGAAACGATCCGCCGGATAAATCTCAGTTTCGCTCGAAAAAAGAAGGAACATCTGCTGAGTTTTCTCAAAGATTTTCTCCGGTATCACAGGGACCTGGAAAATGGCCGACTCCTGAAACAGGCAATGGGCGCAATCAACCTTGTAAAGAATGAAAAAATTTTATTACTGTCGAAGAAAAATCGATTGTTGTATGAGTTTCCGCTTCCGGAGGAACGGAGCAAGGAAGAAAAACCCATCATCAGTCACGTCATTATCAAAGCGGACATTCGCGGCTCGATGGATATCACGCACACGATGATAGCCAAGGGGCTCAACACGGCATCCTATTTCAGCCTTAACTTTTTTGATCCGATCTCCGAACTCGTCTGCGACTATAATGCGTCCAAAGAATTTATAGAAGGAGATGCGATTATTCTGTCAATCTTCGAAAACGAAGACACTGCGCAGGGCTGGTATAGTGTGGCCTGGGCATGCGGACTGGCGGTCAACATGCTTCATATTGTTCGGCAATATAATGTTAAAAATCTAAAGCATGGTCTGCCGATTCTCGAACTGGGAATTGGTATCTGTTACAAGCAGAGCCCTCCGGCGTATCTATTCGATGGAGATTCCAGGATCATGATTTCCCATGCAATCAATCGTGCAGATCGACTGTCCAGCTGCGACAAGATGTTGCGCAAGCGTTTCAAAAATCAAGATCGGATGTTTAATCTGTTTGTATTTCAGAATGTTCGGGATGAAGACATCGAGGCTACGGCAGATGACCTTTCTCTGCGATACAATGTCAACGGAATTGAACTTGACCCGGAGGGTTTTGCCAAGCTCTCTAGAGAAATCAACCTGAAAAGCATCGAGTATCCGACAGAAAATAATGAAACGGTCACGCTTTATACAGGAAAGGTACCGACATTAAGCGGAAAGTATCAGCGTTTGGTGATTCGTGAAGCCGCCATTCTTGAGGTCAAACCGGAAACCATGGATGTGATCGGCCCAACCTCAAGAAAATACTATGAAGTTTGCACCCAACAGGCAATTTACGAATTCATCAACAGCCACGCGTAAACGAAAATGAACAGGATGAAAATAATATTGGGATGAGGGAATTTGAGACGCCGTCCCCGTGTAAACGGGGATCAGCGTTTTTCAACAGTCAATGATTTCGGATTAAATACCGCATTTCCGTTGAGGTTGACGATTTGTGGACTTAAGGAAATACGTATTAACCGGATGAGCCACATTTTATTTAAGGCAATTCGCCCAAACAATTCTCCTTGCAACCGCCCGTCTCATTCATTAAGATTTCCCGGAATACGATCAACCAGTTTCCTGAATGGAGGCGTCTGTACCCGCAATAGGGAGTAAAGCCATGCCGCTCCGCGGGCCGGAGCATCTCACCCGTCAAGGCCTGTTCCCTCGTCAGCGATGTCACCGCTCTTCCGGAGTGATCCCAAGGCCGATGAGAGCACCGCGATCATCGCCAGCCTCCTGGGGATATCTCTGGCCGGCGCGGATCTCCCGATCGTCTCGATAGGGGATGTGAACGGCAGATAAGGAGTGTCATGCCGGCGGTCATCTTTTTTCTGCTCATTTTCCTGCCCGCGATAACCGCCGGCGCGGGTGACCTATGGATGGAAAACGACCATTTCATCATTCGCTATGCGTCTGGCGACGAGCGGATCGCCTCGGAACTTGGCCGGGAATCGCTCGGCATCCGGGAGCGGATCATCGCCGACATCGGCGTCGATTTTCCCGGAAAGACGGAGATCCGTATCGCCCCCACCCTGGAAGCATTCCGGGCGGCCCAGCCCGGAAGGACCTGGGTTCCACTCTGGGCGGTCGGTGCGGCCTATCCCGGGGAGAATCTGATCGTCCTCCGCTCGCCGCGGGCAGTCAAAGGGAGCCGCATCGATGTGATTGATGTCTTCGCCCATGAATTAAGCCATATTGCCCTGGGGAGGGCCTTGACGGGCGTGAAAGTCCCGGTCTGGCTCAACGAAGGGCTCGCTATTTACGAGGCCCGGGAGTGGACCTTCTCCCGGATCGCCGTCCTGACGAGGGCCTCCCTGACGGACAGCTTGATTCCCCTGCCCGTTCTCACCCTCTCCTTTCCGGCGGATGTGGAGCCGGCCGAGCTGGCCTATGCGGAAAGCTTCATGTTCATCTCCTTTATGATCAACAAGGTCGGCCGGGAGGCCTTTCACCGCCTGATCCGGGACTATACCCGCTATGGGGACCTGGAGGGGGCGCTCCGGCGGGGGACGGGGATGACCCTCGCCGATCTGGAGGAGCGGTGGCTGGTCTATCTCAAGCTCCGCGTCTCCTGGATACCGATCATCACCAGCGTCTCCACGCTCTGGTTTATTGCGGCGCTGATCTTCATCTACGGGTACATGCGGAAGAAACGGCAGGCGGAACGGCGGCTGAGAGAAATGGCGGAGGAAGAGGAGATCGAATCGTGACTTGATTGCACGACCGAATGAGGGTAGGATGCCGCCTGAAAACGTCATGGGGGAAGAGATGAAATCGTATCGCGATCTGGTGATGAGATGTCCGCGTCTCGGCGGCGAGGTTCCATTTTCCTACTGCGAACGGGAGGCGGGTGATCTTCCCTGTCGTCAGGTCGTGCGCTGCTGGGAGGCCGGTTTCCCGGTGGAGACCTGCCTGCGTGAAACCATGACGCCGGAGGCGTGGGAGCGCTTTTGCGGGCAGGTCCCGAAGGACCGGATGACGATGCTGATCGATCTTGTCGAGGCTGCGAAGCGGCGGCGGAAATAAGAAGGAACAGGATTGACGACTTCGTAAAAAGTCGAAAATGCCCAAGAATCGTCATTCCGGTGAAAACCGGAAGCCAGAGATTTCAACGCGTTACAAAAACACTGGACACCGGTTTTCACCGGTGTGACGACTTTTTACGAGAGCGTCAGGATTATCATCTTAGAAAATTCGGGTTGTCCTTCCCCTAACGGGAGAGGGGCAATGGGGCGCGGGAGAGTGATTTCCGCAGGCGGTTTTAATCGGTGCAGCCGGGGCAGACATTCAGGTGTAGAGAGATGGATCTTTTCGATCAGCAGGATGGGAAGAGCGACAACCGGCCGCTGGCCGACCGGATGCGCCCCCGGAGCCTCGACGAATACGTGGGCCAGGATCACCTCCTCGGCGTGGACAGCCTCCTCAGGCGCGCCGTGGCGGAAGACCGGCTCTTCTCCGTCATCTTCTGGGGGCCGCCCGGCTCGGGGAAGACGACGCTCGCCCGGATCATGGCCCAGGAGACGAAGTCCCACTTCATCAGCTTTTCCGCGGTCCTCTCCGGCGTGAAGGAGATCCGGGGCGTCGTCGAAGAGGCCACCGAGCTGTGGCGCCATCAGCGGAGAAAGACGATTCTGTTTGTGGACGAGATCCATCGCTTCAATAAGGCGCAGCAGGACGCCTTCCTCCCCCATGTGGAGAGCGGCCTGATCACCCTGATCGGCGCCACGACGGAAAATCCCTCCTTCGAGGTGATCGCGCCGCTCCTCTCGCGGATGCGCGTCCTGACCCTCAAGCCGTTTACGGAGGAGGACCTCTCCGGGATCGTCCGGCGCGCCCTTGCGGATAGTGAAAGGGGGCTGGGCGGTCTCGGTCTCGAGATCGAACCGGAGGCCCTTTCGCACATCGTCTGGTCGGCCGACGGGGACGCCCGATCCGCCCTGAACAGCGTCGAAGCCGCGGCGTCGGTCATGGACAAATCGGGAGAGACGGGCCGGCGGATCACCCGGGCCTTCGTCGAGGAGGCGATCCAGAAAAAGGCGCTCCAGTACGACAAGAGCGGAGAGGAGCACTACAACCTCATCTCGGCCCTCCACAAGAGCCTCCGGGGGAGTGACCCCGACGCGGCCCTCTACTGGCTCGGCCGGATGCTGATGGCAGGCGAAGACCCCCTCTACATCGCGAGGCGTCTGATCCGTTTTGCCTCCGAGGATGTAGGGAACGCCGATCCGCGGGCACTCACCGTGACCATCGATGCGATGCAGGCCTACCACTTCCTCGGTTCGCCCGAGGGGGAGCTGGCCCTCGCTCAGGCGGCCGTCTACCTGGCCACGGCGCCGAAGAGCAATTCGCTCTATACCGGATACGGCCGGGTACGCCAGACCATCGAGAAGACGGGGACCATGCCGGTGCCGCTCCATATTCGGAACGCGCCGACGAAACTGATGAAGGAGCTGGATTACGGCAAAGGCTACCTCTATGCCCACGATTTCGCCGATGCCTATATTCCTCAGGAATATCTTCCCGATGAGCTGCGGGGGAAGGGGCCTCAGTTCTATCGGCCGACGGACCGGGGGTATGAGAAGATCATTGGGGAGCGTCTGGAGCAGTGGCGGAAGATCCGGGAGGCAAACGCCGCAAAGAAGGAAAAGCCCTGACAGGCTTCGGGCATGGTTGACGACTTCGTAAAAAGTCCGGATGCTGCGTTGCGCTTCACCCTTCGTCATTGTGGCGTGTTCCGGGGACACGTTCCGATCCCTTTGGGCTTCCGGAACAAGCCCCCTCCCCGATTCCTCATTCCTCAGTGTTCGCGCGCCTTGCCTGCGGAGCTTTTTACGAAGCCGTCCAACATTCAAGGCATTTGCGACTTTTTATGAGTTCGGCATGGTTGATGCAAAAAAAGGGGGAGGTTCTGAGAACCCCCCCGCGTTCAGGAGTGGGAAAGTCTTTTGCTTTTCCCTTTGGTCGTTTTACTGTCGGCAGATCATGCCCGTTCCCACAGTCGACAGACTTTCTTTGGTTAAAAAGTACTGCATCTCCTGTGCCAACAGTGCTGGCTTTCTGCAAGCCATAGAAATCAGGTAATATTCAATGAGGAGGTCCTCCCGGTTGCCTGTCCGATGGCAGATAACAGGCGGCAAGAATTGTCGCTTCGCGGGAGCGGTACCATTAAAAATCTTCTTGCATCAAATGGTTACATCTAAAAATCGCTTGAGCCCTCAGATCGACAAAAATGTCGAAAACCCCTTTCAATGCCGCTTCGCGGCCTTCGCCATTCGTGACGACTTCGTAAAAAAGTCCGGATGCTGCGTTGCGCTTTACCCTTCGTCGTTGCAGCGTACGACAAAGTACGCCTCACTCCTCAGGGTTCGCGCGCCTTGCCTGCGGACTTTTTACGAAGTCGTCCTACATTCAAGGCTTTTGCGACTTTTTAGGAGAGCGTCATTCGTAGCGACCAAAGAAATCTCCAGATCTTCTGTAAAGCCATCTTCTGCTTTCCAGGAAAACCTCCGATATCCCTTTTTCACTCAGTTGGATGGGGACCAGGAACGTCGCGGCCTCCCTGACGTGGCCGCCGGGAAAGAAATCGTTGACTTTTGAAGCGAATGGCCTATGATGACGCCCACGATATGATTATGGATTTCCAAAGGAAGAACCCTTTCCCGGACTGCGCCGGCGGGTATTTTTGCATGGTCTTCATGGACTGCGAACATGGACAGGCATTATGAGCCCTCAAGGAAAGATCATCTGGCAGCACCGCCCCCCCCGCTATGACCGTCCCTTTATGCAGCCCTTGGCCGTGGCCCTTGTCTGCGCCATATTTATCGTCCTCATCCTGACGATGGGGTTGATGGATCTCCGAAGGAGCGACCAGACCCTCGCCGGCTTCATGGAGAACCAGGGGATGCGGATCGTCGGGGTGGTGGAGAGGCTCACCCAGGAGAACCTGAATACGATGATTAAAGCCTCCCAGAAAGCCGGAGGGAATGTCTTCGTTCCCCTGACCGAACAGGCCATTTCCCCGCAGAAATTTCTGACCGAGAAGATCGTCGCGATGGCGCGCGAGGTCGACATCCATTGGAAGACAGAACATCTGAGCGGGAACTATCTTCGCAAATACGCGCAGGAGCAGAATCTCTGGCTCCTGGCCGTTCTCAATGCCTGGGGGGACATCGCCTTCCAGAGCCGCGATCTTCCGGACGAAGATACGCCTAAACGGAAGGGGGCGGCGACGAGAGGGAACCCTCAGGAGGGGGCCCCCGATCTTTTCACCCGGCTCGCCCGCCAGAAGATCGGCTTTCTTGCCCTGCGCCGCCCCGACGGCAGCGGGACCATTGTCATCGCCCTGGACCAGGACGGCGTGCGTTACTGGGGGACAAGGGTCTCCGTGGAAAAGGCGATCGAGAAGCTTGGAGAGGGACAGGGGCAGGGTATTGTTTATCTCACCGTCCACGACAAAAAAGGGATGCTCCTGGGCAATGCCGGCGAACTTCCGGAGGCGTGGGGCAGTGACCATCCACTGGTCGTGAAGATCATAAATGGTACGGGGCCGATGGAAAACCGAAAGGTGACTTTTGCCGGGAAGAGCCTCCTCGAGATCATCGTTCCCTTCCATCTGAACGAAAAGATCGCCGGGATCGTCCGCCTGGGGCTGGAGCGGGGGAACACCGATCAGATCCTTGATGAGAACCGGCGGAACATGTTTATCTTTCTCGCCTTCGTCGTCCTGATCGCCCTTTTGTCGATGTGGCTCCTCTACCACAACCAGAACCGGCACCTCGCCGGGATCGTGGAGATGGAGCGGCAGCTCGAAAAGGCGGAGCGGCTCTCCTCCCTCGGTCATCTTGCCGCCGGGGTGGCGCACGAGATCCGCAATCCCCTGAATGCGATCAGCATGGCGAGCCAGCGGCTGAAGCGGGAATTCATGCCGGCCGATCAGAAAAAGATGGCGGGATTCGAGGCGATGACCGGTGTGATCCGCGACGAGATCCGTCGGCTAAATGGAATCATCGAGGAGTTTCTGACCTTCTCGAAGAGCCGGCGACTGGAACTCCACGACTGTCCGGTCCAGGAGATCCTCCAGAAGATCGTCAACCTGATCTCCGCGGAGGCCGCGACGAGAGGCATCGCCCTCCGGACCGACTGGGGAAGCGACCCGGTCGTCATTCCGATGGATATGGACAAACTCCAGCAGGCCTTCCTCAATTTCATCAAGAACGCGATGGAGTCGATCAGCGGGGGGGGGACGGTGACCCTCTCCATCCGGAAGCCGGAAAATGGACGGGTGAGCATCCGGATCACCGACACCGGGTGCGGAATGACCTCCGAAGAAGTCGATCGGATCTTCAACCCCGAATATACGACAAAGGAGAAGGGGCTGGGGCTCGGACTGCCTCTCGCCCATGAGATCATCCGCGGCCATGACGGGGAGATCCGCGTTCTGAGCCGGAAGGAGGCGGGGACGACCTTCGAGATCCTGCTGCCTGCGGAAAGGCGCAACAACGGCAAGGGGGCAAAATCCGAATGAAGAAGCTCAACATTCTGGTGGTGGAAGACGGCCGGTCGCAACGCGAGATGCTCCGGGATTTCCTCCGGAAGGAGGGGCACACCGTCGGCGAGGCCGAAAACGGCGACCGGGCGATCCGGCGCGTCCGGGAGGGGCACTACGACCTGATCCTCTTGGATTACAAAATGCCCGGGATGGACGGGATGGAGGTCCTCCAGGCGGTCAAGCTGATCAATCCGGAAATCGACATCGTGATCATCACGGCCTACGGGACGATCGAGACGGCGGTGGATGCCATGAAGGCCGGCGCCTTGGACTACATCACGAAACCCGTGGAATTCGAAGAGCTCCTGCTCCTCGTGGACCGCGTCTCGGAGAGGAGGACGCTGCTCAAGGAGAACGAGATCCTCCGCGAGCGGCTCGGGGAGAAAGGGGTGACGACGGACCGGATTATCTACAAAAGCCCTCAGATGAGCACCCTGATCAATATGGCCGGCCGGGTGGCCGCGAGCCGCGCCACGGTCCTCCTCCAGGGGGAGAGCGGGACGGGGAAGGAGCTCCTGGCGAGGCTGATCCACAACCTGAGCCCCCGCTCAGCGCGGCCGATCATCGCCGTGAACTGCGGCGCCCTGCACGAAAATCTCTTAGAGAGCGAACTTTTCGGACACGAGAAGGGGGCCTTCACCGGGGCGACGGCCCGGCGGATCGGCCGTTTCGAGGAGGCGGACGGGGGGACCCTCTTCCTCGACGAGATCAGCGAGCTCTCGCCTCAGGTCCAAGTCAAACTCCTGCGTTTTCTCCAGGAACACGAGTTCCAGCGCCTCGGCGGGAACCAGACGCTCCGCACCGACGTCCGGGTGATCAGCGCGACGAACCGCGACCTGGAGCAAAGGATGAAGGAGGGGGCCTTCCGGGAGGATCTCTTCTACCGCCTGAACGTCGTCATGATGTCCATCCCGCCGCTCCGGGAGCGGAAAGAGGACATCCCGCCCCTGATCGACCACTTCCTGAAGCGATACGCCGAGGAGAACGGGAAGAGGATCGACGGCCTGAGCCGCGAGGCGCAGGACCTTCTGCTCAAGTACGACTATCCCGGGAATGTCCGGGAGTTAGAGAACATCATCGAGCGGGCCGTCGTCATCGCCCGGGAGGATGTGATCTCCGTTGAAGACCTCCCCTTCCGCGAGGGGATGGAAGAGGCCCTGGAGGGCCGTAGGGCCGAAGAGAGTCTCCTCCGCGGTTCCATCGAGGAACTGGAGAAGAAGCTGATCGTCGAGGCGATGGAGAAGGCCGGCGACCACCAGACCCGCGCCGCCGAGCTCCTCGGGATCAGCGAGCGGATGCTTCGCTACAAGCTTAAGAAGTACGGGCTGAAGGCGGGGTAAAAACGGTTCATCCGGTTGATGCGTACTTTTATCTGATAATATTGGATCTAACCGTGACTGGCTTTCACCTACAAAGCGTTAGGTAAGGGCAAAAGGAAAAAGTAATGATTACCGGTCGAAAGAAAGCTGAGGGTTTTGGTACCGCATCATACGGAATCTTTCCGGTATCGTCAGCGCTCGAGTGCACGATAGAGAAAAGTCGATGAAGACATAATGAAACTCACAAAGGTGCTCACAGCATGATTTTAAAGGAAGCAGTGCTTTATCAGTGATTATCTTTATGCGCACAATCGTTATTTCACCGCTCATTTTAGTTTTTGTAGTTTTTTAAGCAGGTTTTGAGCATTTTCAATATCTTTGCGTGCCCGCGGCTGTTTTGGATTGAGACTAAGCGCTTCATTCCACTCACGAATCGCCTGTTCGATCTTGTCATTCACATAAGATTTAACGCCTGTGTTATAATAGACTTCAGCAAGGAGATTTTGTGTTGTTATCATGACATTCTTCACGTCTCGATAGCCGGGATTAACTCTGCTGAAATACTTAAGCGCTTCGTTGTAGTTCTTCGCCGCACTCGCTATTTTACCCATCTCGTAATTCGTTACATTTACCATATTCAGAGCAGCGCTGTTAGTGCTTTCATACTTCAGTACGCTTTCAGCTGCTGAGAGGGCTTCTCGATATTTTTTAGCATTGAGAAGAGCCGTGCCCTTGGCAAGAAGCCCGGCAATATCGACTTCGACAGTCTTTACCGGTGGCTCCTCTGCTTCTTCGATGGTAGGATCGTAATCTTCTGAGGTCTGTTCCGGTTCTGAAATCTCAAGGACGGGAATTTTTATGTTCATATCGGCGATTAACTTGGTTTGCTTATCAAAATCATTGAAATAGGATATGAGAAAATCCTTTTGCGGATCATTATAAAATTTCTGTGCAATACTTGGCGGTGTATCACCCTTTTTCACTACATACTGAACATAATCCTCCCCAGCCAGCTTGTTTTTTAGATAATCCAGCGCATCCCTATGATCAGGATTGTATAAAAGCGTAAGCAAAAACTCCTTGCGGGCCGAAGATGCCGCACCTTTCTGATAATGTGTCACCCCTCTATTAAAATGACTTTCAGCGGTAGTGTCCGCCTGCCTTTGTAAATCGTCTATCTTCTTGATGATTTCTCTGTCTGCCGGTGACAAGCTGCTGACTATCTTCCACATCTCGATTGCTTTCAGGAACTCTTCCGCCTTTTCATAATTCAGCGCTTTATTCCGGTAAACACCCGCTAATGGATCGGCGGCCGGAGCCACCGGTTCCTGAGCCAGCTTCGCAACTTTATCCGTGGTGACACCATCTGATGACTTAGCAGCAGGGGTTACCGCCTCCTCAGTGCTTACGGGCGCGGTGGCACAATTGCTGAGCACAAGAATTGCGAGCAATAATATTAGTAAGTTAGAAATTATTTTCTTCGTCTTTCTGGCAGAAATTATTTTCGTCAACTTACTTATCCCGTTCATCGGGAAGAGAACCCGCGTTGTTCTATGTAACGGAACGTTTTTCATTTGATCGACTCTTCAGTAAAAGTTACCAGATTCTTTTCAAACTGTTGCAGGTTATATTCTCCAAAAATCATCGAACGGTTAACCCGGTAGTTATTTACAAAAAAAGCATTGCCGGCACGCGTAGCAGTCAATCCGCCCCGGTAACCCTGCTTCTTGAGCAACACAATCCCTAAGTGATTAATATCCCCAAAAGGATACGCAATATAATGCACCTCTCTGTTGGTTTGTATTTTAATTGTCTTAGCCGCATCAAGCAATTCCTTTTCGATTGCCGCAAAATACTCCTTAAAAGATTCTTTGGGGGCCGGAGCGGTTAATTTGCGATGGGTCCTTGTGTGACACTGCAGGTCAATGCCTTGGCCGGCCATTTCATTAATGAGGTCCCAATTGAGGGTCGCTCTACTGCCCGTTATGAGCGCTGTATAGACAAAGAGGGTGGCGGGGTACCCATACTTTTTCAGAATGGGGAACGCTATATCATAGGCAGAGCGCCAGCCGTCGTCAATAGTTATGACCACCGATTTTTTCGGTATTTGGATCTTAAAATCAAGAAAATCAAATAGTTGATCGAGTGTGATGACATGATAGCCTTTGTCTTTCAATAGCTTCATCTGTTCCTCAAAGGCGGCCGCAGTGACTGTCATTTTGTCTGCCTTGGACTCTGAAAATTTATGATAAGACAGGATCGGTACTGTCTGATACCCCTTCAACGTAAGCCCTCCCCGTTCATAATATTTGAGAGGTATGATCAACTTCTGTCCCGGCGTAATCGCAGAGACTTCGTTAAATTCCGCAATCATCCAGTCCTTTGCAGAATCATTGAGGTACTGTGAGGCCAAGGACGACACAGTATCGCCCTCTTTAACAGTTACGGCAACAAAAGATGTGTATTTGGGCGCCTCAGCGGGCAGCGCCAACGCCTGGGTGGGTGGTGCCTCAACCGGCGGTGCTGCAATGGGCGGCACTAAAGGCTGGGGTGGTATAGTCTGCTCTCCAGCACAACCCGATAGGAAAGCAATAATAATCAGGAAATAATAAATGGTGCATCTGTATTTCAACCAACTTGCACTTCTTTTATGCACATTCTACCTCCATTCTTATGCTATTCCTTCACTCCCAGCACCTCGAAGACCCCGATTGGTTCAGACTTCCCTTTTACCATCTGGGGAGGGAGGGGCAAAACGGAGACCAGATGCTGTGTCAGCTCAAAAGTAGGACTACTGATGATGATTTTTCCGGGTCCGGCCAACGCCAGAACACGGGAAGCGATATTGACACTATCTCCTACGACCGTATACTCCATTTTAATGTCGGAACCAAGATTTCCTGATACCAAAACACCTGAATTAATCCCGATGCCTATTTTTGTCAGAAGCTCATTCTCGCTCCCGGCGCTCTGCTGCAGCTCCTTCTGCATCGCCACAGCCGCCCTGACTGCCCTTTCCGCGTGATCATTCTGTGCAATAGGAAGACAAAAAACTCCCATAACCGCATCACCTACGAATTTATCCACGTATCCCCCATATTCAAGGATGTGTCTGGTGATAATGCTGAAATATTCATTCAACGCTTCTATGACAGCTTCAGGCTCCCGAGTCTCCGAGTAAGAGGTAAAACCTCTGACATCCGTGAACAATACCGTAGCATTGGAACGTGTTCCCTTGAGCCAGGACTCTTCGGGATTTGAGAGGATCAAGTCCAACACCTCGGGGCTCACATAGCGTCCGAAAGATTTCTGCATCAATAATTTTTTCCAGAGCTCTTGTGACATGTAGTTGAAAGCCTCGGCCAGATCACCAAATTCATCTTTCCGGGCAACCTTGGTTTTATATTGAAAATTTCCCTTACCGATTTCTTTCGTTGCCAAAACAAGCTGGGATAAGGGACGGGAAAAGTAAAAACCCAGTATGGTCGCTATTACTACTCCTAAAATAACGATCAAGACGCTCATGAGGAGGATAAAGATGCTTTCTTTGCGAATTTGATCCTGAATAAAATCAATAGATATTCCCACATGAACAACACCGATATTTTTGTTATGTAAAGTAACCTGCCTGGATAAGTTAAGGACATTTTTACCATCAGGAAGCGTATCGGTAAAGAAGGTAATATCACCTTCTTTTGTCTGCTTGCGATTCGTATCGAAAGCCTGCATAGGCGTTCCTATTTTGGTATGATCTGTATGGGCTTTGATGATCTGCTCCGTATCAATGATGACTGCATAAAGAAGACCTTCTACCGTGGCAGCTTCTTTTATAACGGTGTTAAGCGAGACTATATCGTCGTCGAGCAGCGGCATCCTCGCATCATTGGTGAAATAATTCAGACTTGTCTTTCCGAGCTTTACTGTCTGCGCATACAGTTGTTCCTTTTGCCTGGCGAGAATCACAAAGCTAAGGATCAGAATAGTGAGCCAAATAATGAAAATGATTGCGACAGAGAGTTTGATTCTGATTGGTATGCGGAGGCCGGTTATTTTTCTCCATAAGGCGCCGGATTGGGGCTTGAAGAGTTCATCCATGTTTTTGGAGTCAACCGATATGCCGTAATCCTTCTTTATTGCGTTCAACACCGCTTCTTCTTTTGCATATCCTTGGGAAACAATAATCTGTCCCAGTTTGAGATTGCTCCCCAACTGAAGTTTCAGGGCTTGCTGAAGTTGGTCCAGTGAAATAATATTTTCTTGCAGTAAAATATCACCAAGAGGTCTTCTCCTCCTCTTTTTTTGCGTATAAATGGCATTTACAATGCCGTATAGTGCCCGATTTATTTTCTCATGAACGCTTATTGCCATATCTGATAAAGATCTCCCCAAAAAGTGTTTACTAACTGCACCTGTTACGAATGATTAAATCCATTGGCATTAGAATCAACTTTGCCGGTAAGGGTGAGAAATTCAACTTGCTTTCAACAGCCGTTTTCTTTTAGCCTTCTTTTTGTAATCTGGGTCGCTTCCGAGTAATTTCAGATAAGCTTGATTTCTTTCCATAGAGGTGACATAGAGTTCACAGTCAATGTTCCAGCGGTCCAGAAAGTGGTTCTTCATAAAATGATTAATGCCGCCAAAGGTATTCTGTAACCGTTCAGTGACCATGGCATAGAACTCAGGCGTTTTTTGTATGAGGTCAAGGTCGGAGGCAAAGCCTGGAATGCCGCCTTCTTGAAATTCTCCATATAACATCGGCAACTTTTCTACATAGTAGCGGTCGGACATTTGCCCCATCAAATCGGCAGTGCCCAGAACAAATCCCAGCAGACGCGTTTCCTCAGACTTGAAAGCAATGGCGTCAATTTTTATGTTCAGGCCTGTGCAATGGAGAATCTGAGCCATGGCCTCCAAATCAACCTCAATATGCGTATGATTCCGAAAATAGGACGATACAAATTCGATGCTGCGCTCAATATGGATAGCCGTATACTGGGCTCCCGTACCGCTGGATTCACTCTGCCGCTGAATATAGCCCGTATCATGCATGAGGGCGGCCAGGATAATCTGGTTGACATCATCAACGCTGAAAGCGGTCCCGGTCGTCGCGACGCCGTGGACCAATCTTACGGAGGCCAGCAAAACGTCCATGGTATGAAAAATATCATGATAGGCGCTATTGCAGCCCCGATAGCCGGGTAAGCAGCCGGCAAACAACCGCAGAACGTCCTGATAGGCACTGTCGATAGGTGCGAAGTCTACCTGGGGGGCGATCGTAAGGGCAATGCTGCGGACTTCCGCCATGATGGCATCGGGATTGTTCATATCGATCAGAGCGTACAGGTTTGGGATATTTTTTTGCATGCTGACCTCTTTTTATTTATCGCTTACTGCGCGGGGATGCAGATATGCGAAGGCGCCTTGTAAAAGAGTGTTCTTGCCAACATGACCTATATAGATCTCTCCCGTTTTCTTGAGCACGGCAAATCTGGTTTCTCCCGATATAACCGGTTTAGGCACGTTTTCTCCCTTAGCCATCTGGTTTCCCGTAAGCTCCAGGATTATTCCAAATCATTTATCCATTGTCCCGTTCCCTCACACGACTGAGCGACGATATCATGATCGCCGAGAAAACAACATTATTTATTTCTGGTTGGGTCGGGTAGAAATACGGTGCGCGCAGTTTTAGGTGGAGAGTTACCAATTCATGCACCCTTTCGGTATGTGCAGTGGGTTCCTAATTCCACCATGACCCACGTTTCCGCAAGCCCCCCTCTCATCCCGGACGGTCGGATTTCCCGAGTCCGGTTGGCAGCAATGGCATTTCCCGAGTGAACCTTCCCGTCCTATCCGAAGATTAAGCGTTCGCCCGCATACTCCCCTTGATTGAACCGTAATATCACCCGCTCGTCTTATCCTGGAAATTCTGTTTCCCGGTTCTGTGCCCGGAACAGCTTGCCCCAAAGTATGACCGCCATTTACCGAGAGCCCCTTCGCCCGCTCAAGGCGTTACCCCTTGCGGTGTGACCTATTAAGTCACATGGGAAGGCATTACCCTTCCGTCATCGCTACTTCGAGCTCATGCGCCAGACCAAAATCCTCTCCCGGCCTCGGTTTTCCCTTGTACCAAGAGTCTTCGCAGGTTGTAACGAATCCCTGCTGGAAGTTGGCCCTTCCCGACGTTATCTCTGCGAATCCTTCTCCACGTGTCTGGACCCTTACCCCGGCTGCTCCTGTGGTGCATCTACCCGTTTCTTCCCACAGAACCTCGGCCTTCCCGCCTTGATTAATCGGTCGGCGCTTAGCTTAATCCATACTATAGCAACTTCAGTATGGGAAAAATTTCGGGGCTGCAGTCATTCACTAATGTTCAAACCCGCGGATTTGCTCGCCACCCAGGTTGCTCCTACAGCAGCCAATGTTTTCTTGGCTGAGCAGCCGTGGCTTTTACATCCAAACACCTCACGGTTCGTTACCTCCCCACGCCCCGGATATGCTAACCGTCCGATTCGGGCAACTGACGGTAAGAGGACTTGCACCTCTCAAGATTCGCAGCCTTGTCGGCCGATCCAATCAAGCATTTTCTTCAAGTGCAGCGTTTTACTGATTACAGGAAGGAAGATACCACCTCCCGTCAAAAAAATCACGCTCAAAAACCTGCACCTTTCCCGTAAGTTGTGCCGACGGTCAAAACCTCCACCTTTCGATTGGTTATCAATAGGGCTGAGCTTGATAAAATATCAATGAAGCCGCACACCTGTCAGTAGAGTAGAGAGCTGGCGTAGTAGCCAAATGGTTCTATCTCCAGCTCCCCCTCATCAAACCGGACGGTCGGTTTTCCCGAGTACGGCTTTCCAATCA
>Ga0315297_10000162_pt1 | contig 35918 bp, 32 predicted proteins | sample YL17G15_0_MG_FD_203628 | JGI IMG/M metagenome (GOLD analysis project Ga0315297, IMG submission 203628) | Sediment microbial communities from Yellowstone Lake, YNP, Wyoming, USA - YL17G15_0 | ecosystem: Environmental > Aquatic > Freshwater > Lake > Sediment | place: USA: Wyoming | collected...
TACTGCCGGGTTTCTTGTTTGACCAGGGCTTTGGCCGCTTCGGCTGTGATCTCGCGGCGAAGAACCATAAGGGCCTGCTTGTATCCCAGGGCCCGGAACGCAGGGGCGTCCTCCGGGATTCCCCGGCTCCTCAGGGATTCGGCTTCGGCCAGGAGTCCATGTTCAAACATTTTATCCACTCGTTCTTCTATCCGCCGTGTCAATTCCCGGCGCTCTAATTGTAATCCAATTCTCAAACAATGAAAATCCTGGAGGAACCCCGCAGTGCTCTGGAAATGGCGTGAGATGGGGATCCCGGTCAGTTCGTATACTTCCATGGCCCGGATGATCCGGATGCGGTCGCGGGGGCCGATTTTTTGAGCGTAGTCCGGGTCGACCCGCTCCAGCCTCAACCACAGGTTTTCCAGCCCGGTCGCGGCGGCTTCCCCTTCCAGCTTTTTCCGGAGTCCGGGGTCGCGGCCGGGGCCGGGAAAGAGGCCGTCCAGCAGGGCTTTCAGATACAGGCCCGTCCCGCCCACGATGAACGGCAGGGCCTTCCGGGAGCGGACCCCATCCAGGGTCCGCAGGGTTTCCCGGATAAAATCCATGGCGCAGAACTGGGAGCGGGGGTCGACGAAGCTCAAGAGATGATGAGGGACTCCGGCCTGCTCTTTCAGGGTGGGTTTGCCCGTGCCGATGTCGAAGCCCCGGTAGACTTGCATGGAGTCGCCGTTGATGATTTCCCCCCCAAAACGTCCGGCCAGCCGGGCGGACAGTTCGCTTTTGCCCACGGCTGTGGGGCCGAGAATCATGACCAGGAGGGGAAGCTTAGAATCCAATTTTAATCAGAAGGACGATGAAGACCGCGGTCAAGACGATGAGAAGCCCGAGAAGTTGTTTCCGCCTCAATGAAGCGTCCCCGCCTTCTCCAGGGCCTTGACCAAGGCCGCTTCGTGCTCGCTGCCCAGAGTGCGCTTGACCATCAGCACTTCAGCCGACAGCAGCTCTTCGATGACGTTGAGGAAGAGGTCCGGGTTCAGCCTCAGGGCGGCTTTAAACTCAAAAGTCCCGTCCGGGTTGAGTTCGATCCTGGGCAAGTTAGGGCCCAGCCAGGAATTGACCTCCTCCAGGCACTTGCCGATCAGGCTGGCGGCCACCGGGCCGATTTCTTTGGATATGTATTTATAAATGACCAGGCATTTCTCCCGGAAGGCGCCCATGATCTTCTCGCTCTCGGTCAAGGAGAAATCCGGAGTGGGCCGGACTTGGGCGTCCGTCCCGGGGGGCCCGGCGATCCCCAAGCAGAGAAAAGCAAACAGGACCCGCTGTGTCTCTTTCCGGCTCAGCTCGCTGAGGCTGTACACGTCCTGCAGGGTCTTGGGCTCGGCCAGGAGCCGCAATACGTACTGCTCGTGGGGCAAGAGGCGCAGGAGGTCGAGGTGGCGGGGAGCGTAGGCCTGGACGCTCTCAGCCCCGGTCGGCAGGCGCGCGGCGATGAGCTCGAAATTGTTCATCCGCCGGACTCCCCGCAGGACAAGGTTGAGAGTGTGCAGTCCGGTCTGGTAAGGGTATTCCTCCTGGATGTAGCCTGCGGCCAGGCTGAATTCGGCCTCCGGCCAGTCGAAGGCGGCGAAAGCTTCCTTGTGGAGAAAGGTTTCCATCAGCAGCCACAGTCGGGAGGGCGAGAGCATATCGAGCTCGGTCAGACACCACAGCAGGGAGCGGGCGTCCCTTTGGGTTTGTTTTTCGCACAGGCTTCTTTGAGCCGCCGTCAGAATTTTTTTGGAAACCAGAAATTTCAGGAAATTCTCTTCAGGGAAGGATTCCCGGAGAAGGACGAAGTTGCCCCTCTCCAGGCGGAACTTTTTTTCTTCACGAAGGTGCCGCAGGCTCAGCAGGCCCGACTTTTTTTGTTTCCAGAGGCGGACGAGGAGCGCCGGGAAAGCGATTTCGCTCAGGTTCCCCGCGAACGGCTGCTGGTTCATGCGTTCAGATTATCGTTCCGCCGTCATTGACCCATGAACGACCGGGACAGGAAGCCCAGGGCGATATACACGATGCTTTTAAGGACGAAAAATCCGTAGGAAACGTATAGAGCCTTTTTGAGCTCGACCTTGAAGACCGCGGCCAGGCCGTAGCCCAGGACGCCGAACATCCACAGCTGGAAAATGTCCAGCTGGCTTAAAACGATGTATCCCGGTGAGCCGAAGGGCAGGCGAGGAAAGAGCATGGCCAGGCTGGTCGTCGTCTGGAACACGGATTTTTTGGCCAGAATGATCGGCAGCCTCACGGCGTTGCCCAAGAAAATGTTGATGAAGCTGGCATGAAGGAAGACGGACAGGACCTCTTTGTAGGTTCCGGAGGTGGAGACGATGCGCCCGAAGATGAGGAGAAACAGGGAGGAGATGAGAAAACCCGCGGCCGCGGTGAGGGGGCTGATGGCCAGAGAGTTGGTGAGCCGCCGGCCGGGTGAAGTGTTCGTCTGGGACTTGAGGAATTGATCGAAGCGGTCCTTGCCCATCCGCTCCATGAGCTTGGTGTTCGTCTGGAACATGGCCACGGTCTCGGTCTGAATGATGGGAGTGATGATGTAGGTATAGACCGCCACCAGGATCAAGAGGATGAGGAGGGCATCCACCCACACCGGCTTGGCGGCCAGCCCCTCCAGGGTCTTCTTGGGGCTAACGAAGACTCCCTGAAATCGTTCTAAAATGTTCATCCTTGGCTCCTTTGCGTTCTTCCTTTTCTATCTGACCGTCTTTGATGTGGATGATGCGCTGGGTTTGAAGGGCCACGTCCCGGTCGTGAGTGACAACGATGATCGTGTTGCCCCGCGCGTGGAGCTTATGAAAAAGGTTCAGGATTTCCTTGCCCGTCCGCGAATCCAGGTTGCCGGTGGGCTCATCGGCCAGGAGGATGGACGGCTGGTTGACCAGGGCCCGGGCGATGGCCACCCGCTGGCGCTCGCCGCCCGAGAGCTCGTTGGGGCGGTGGGTCATGCGGGGCTTCATGTCCACCATCTCCAGGGCGGTGGCGGCCCGCTCTTCCCGTTCCTTTTTTTTTGTCCCGTTATAGATCAGGGGCAATTCGACGTTGTGGAAGGCCGAGGCCCGGGGGAGAAGGTTGAATATTTGAAAGACGAACCCGATCTCCCGGTTGCGGATGGCGGCCAGCTCGTTTTCGCTCATGGCGCTGACCTTTTTGCCACGCAGATAATAATCGCCCCGCGTCGGCGTGTCCAGGCAGCCCAGGAGGTTGAGAAGAGTGGATTTTCCCGAACCCGAGGGCCCCATGATGGCCACAAACTCATTGGGGGCAATGCTGAAGGTGACGTCGCGGAGCGCTTCGACTTCCTGTTTGCCCAGCTGGTAGATTTTCCAGACGTGGCCCAGAGAGATGACGACGTCGTTCTCGGGGCTCATCGGCCGGCTTCTTTTTTAGGCTCTTCCGGCTTGACCAGCATGCCGTCCTTGAGAGCTCGGAGGGCCGAATAAGGGCCGACCACAATCCTCTGGCCTTCGGCGAGGCCGGATACGACCTCGATGTTCAGGTCGCCGGTGATCCCCTTCTGAATGGGGGTAAACTTCACATGGTTGTCTTGACTGAGAACGTAGATGCCGTCTTCCTCGCCCTTCTTCTCTTCGGGCTTGTCCTTGTTGGCTTCTTTGTCCCTCACGGCCAGGGCGGCGATGGGCACGGCCAGGACTTTCGTCTTTTCGGCGACGATGATGTCGGCCGAAGCGGACAGGCCGGGCTTCAGGTTTTCCGGAGGGCTGTTCAGAGTGATGACCACCTTGAAATCCTTGGCTTCCTCGGTGGTGGCGGTGGTCACCTGGCTCTTCTGCAAGGCCGAGCTCCCGACTTCGGTGACCGTGCCCTTGATGACCAGGCTGGGGAAGGCGTCCACCCGGACATTGGCCATCTGGCCCAGCTTGACCGAGACGATGTCGGTTTCATCCACTTCGACCTCGGCCTCCATGACCGACAGGTCGGCGATGGTCATGAGCACGGTGCCGGGGTTGTTCATGGTGCCGATGATGGCCACTTCGCCCTCCTCGACCCGGAGGCTGGTGATGACGCCGTCGATGGGCGAGACGAAGTTGGTTTTGCTCAGCGTGTCCATGGTGCTGCGCAGGGACGCTTCGGACTGTTCGATTTGGTGTTGGGTGGACCGAAAGGACGCCGACGACATCTCGGACTGCATCTTGGCCTGTTCCAGTTGTTCTTTGGAGATGAGGCTTTCGTTGTAAAGCTTCTGCTGCCTGTCGTAGTGGTCCTTGTCTTTCTGCCGGCGGGCCTCCGAGGATTCGAGCTCGGTCTTGTAAAAACGAATCATGGCCCGGTCCCGGTCGGCGATGGCCTCATACTGGGTCGAGTCCAGCTTGAGGAGGAATTGCCCGGCGCGAACCCGGTCGCCCTCCTGGACGCCGATTTTATCGATCCGGCCCGGGACATGAGCGCTGATTTCGACGTTTTTCTTGGGCTTGATCTCGCCCGAAGCGGATATCATCGAGTTCAGGTTCTGCCTCTGGACCTTGTCCACCGTCACTTTGAGGCCGGTGTCGCGATTGGCGCTGAGGTTGAATATCACGATGAGCGCCAGGATCAACGCCGCGGCCAGAATAATGACGGTTTTCTTCTTTCTCTGGAAAAAGCTTTTTTCGTCTTTCATGTCCGGAACCTTTCGTTAAAAAAATTATCATAATATATTACGTATCTTTAGGCAAAGAGTTTTGGGCCTGTTATCGTCCTGGCCGGGAGTTCTGCGTGAGGAGACGAGGGTGCGGTTTGGCTCTCGACCGGATTTGGTGACGCCCCGGAAATTTGATAAGATAATCAGCCATGGAAGACCGGCAGGCGCTACTCCAAGCTGCCCGGGAAGCAGCCCGGCGCGCGGGGACGATGCTGCACCGCAATATCCATGAATCCAATCAGGTCTTCTTCAAGGGGGAAGTCAACCTGGTCACGGATTGTGATCATCTGGCACAAAAAATTATTTTCGACTACCTCCACGGCCTTTTTCCCAAACACGATTTCCTGGGGGAAGAAGGCCTGAACAACGACACGGGCTCGGACTTCCAGTGGATCATCGACCCTCTGGACGGGACGACTAATTTCGCTCACCGCTTTCCGATCTTCTGCGTGTCCATAGGATTCAGGCATAGGGATGAAATTGTGGTCGGGGTCGTGTTTGACCCCTCCCGGGAAGAGGAGTATTGGGCGGTGCGGGGCGGGGGCGCTTTTCTCAACGGACTTCCGATCTCCGTCTCCTCTGTCGGCGACTTGAACCGGAGCCTGCTGGCCACGGGATTTCCCTACGACATTCGCCACAGCCGGGACAACATCGGTCATTTCCTGAACTTCATCACCCGGGCCCAGGCCGTACGGCGCTGCGGTTCGGCCGCGCTGGATTTGTGCTACGTGGCCGCGGGGCGCTTCGACGGATTCTGGGAGATGAAGCTCAACCCTTGGGACGTGGCCGCCGCCGGGCTGATCGTAAGGGAAGCCGGAGGGTTGACCACGGATTTTTTAGGAAATCCGATGCGAAGGACCTGGCCCGACGTCCTGGCCTCAAACGGCTTGATCCATAAGTTTATGCTTGAAACCCTTGCGCTTGGGCTCAGAGGAGATAACCCTCATGACCGGACATAACCCCTATCGCCCAACGAGGGCCCGGGCTTGCGGCCTGGTCCTCCTATCCTGCATCCTGGCCGGGTTTTGGTCGTGCGCTGCGCAACCCAAATCCGCGCCCGTCCCGGAGCCGGCCCCGCCGTCCCGCGGGGAAGCCCCCGCCGAACCGGTCGAGGTTGCCTCTGAGATCAAACCCAAGGCCGAGGCGGAGCCGGCCGCCCAGGCCGTGCCGGACGACCTGGAGCTGGTGAAGCACATGTCCGTGCCCAGCGTCTCCACTTGGACGGACACCGGCTTAGATGTCCAGCCGGGCGAGGAATTCGTCATCAATGCCACGGGCGGTATTTCCCTCCAGCGAGGCAACCCCACGGCCTTCTGCGGACCGGATGGCTATGACCTCCGCACCGCCCAACAGCCCCTGCCCGATAAAAACATCGGCGCCCTGGTGGGCCGCGTGGTCCAGCTCGTTTCCATCGAGACCGACCCCGAGACTAAAAAGCAGGTCCGCAACGAACTCATCGAGGTTTTCTATATCGGCTCCGAGTCCCGGACCTTGATGCCCATCCGGGGCCGGCTGTATCTGGGCGTCAACGAGAACGTGGCCGGCGATAACGCCGGAGAATTCAAGGCTTCGATTTATCGCCTGAAGAAATTCCAGGATTAAACGGTCCGAACCGGATTTCCTCCATGAAACGTCGACGGCTGATAGGGAGCTTGGTCGCGATCCTGTTGCTCCTGATAGGGTCGGGCGGACACCGTTCCGGCCGATTGTTCCGGGAGTCCGGGGCCGGGGCGAAATACATCATCATCTTGATCGGTGACGGCTTGGGCGCGAAGCACATGGAGGCCGCCGAGAGATATCGTCGCGCGCCGGCCCCGTTCGCGGTCTGGCCTCGCACCTGGTCGGCGACCTTCGCCGCCCGGGGTTCCTATGACCCACTCCTGGCCTGGTCGGATTTTGATTACGCCGCCGAAGGGGCCGCGGATAGCGCTGCGGCGGCGACGGCCATGTTCACCGGGCTGAAAACCGCCATCGGTCGGATCTCCGTTTCGGCCGACGCCTCCCGGCGTCTGGTGAGCCTTGGCGATAACGCCCGCAGCCTGGGCCTGGGCACGGGAGCGGTGACCTCGGTCGAAATTTCGGATGCCACACCCGGCGCCTGGATGGCCCACAACGACCGTCGGAGCAACGGTTTGGCCATAGCCGACGAGGGGATGTGGGGCGATCCCCTGGCCACCGGCACGGTTCGGGATTCGCCCTTCTACGACGGCAGCCATGGTCCGACTTGGCCGCCTTTCGATGTTGTGATCGGCAGTGGCCACCCGGGCTGGCACGGCGGGCATTTTGTGAACAAAGCCATCCGGGACAAGCTGTTTTGGGAGAGCGGCCAGCCCGGGGCGTTTATGTTTATCGAGCGACGCCCCGGACAGGGGGATGCCGGCCCTCGACTTCTATCCGCGGCGGCGCGGCCTTCGGTCACCCGCCTGGCCGGCCTGTTCGGCGGGAACGAGGGGCACTTGGATTATCGCCTGGCCGACGGCTCGGGTTCCAACCCGGAAAATCCCACCCTGGCCGAAATGACCCGGGCCGCGCTGACGGTGCTCGGCCGCAACCCGGCGGGTTTCGTTCTCCTGGTGGAGGGCGGAACGATCGACCTGGCCTCCCACGACGGGAACATGGACCGGATGCTGGGAGAGGCCTTTGATTTTTTCGCGGCGGCGCAAACGGTCATAGACTGGGTCGATGACCCGGGCAACGACAGCACCTGGGATAACACCCTCGTCCTCGTCACCGCCGATCACGAAACAGGGTACTTGACGGCCGGTCCCGACGTCCTTCCCGACCAGCCCCTGAGAACGGTCGACTCCAGGACATTGGCCCTGGAAAAGAGCATTTCGGGGACGGGCTTGCGGGCCAGCTGGGAAGACGGGAATCAAAACGACCGGGTCGACCCGGGAGAAAAGGTTTACTGGTGCTGGAACACAACCGGACACTCCAACAGCCTGGTGCCGCTATATGCCCGGGGAGTGGGTGAAACGCTGCTCGGCGCTTTCACCTCGGGACATGACCCCGTCCGGGGAGGCTATCTTCAAAATACGGATGTGTTCCGGGTTGTCGTTGGCGCTCTGGGCTCTGACTTTGACCGCCGCCGATGATCTGGGGGGTGGCGGTCCGAGGGTGGAAACTAAGCCGTTAAGGGGGAGCGCCTTCGGGCGTCAGGGGACCGAAGGCTCGCCGTTCTTGCGGTTCAAAACCCGCTCCAGAAACCGCGTGTCGTAATCGCCCTTGATGAACTCGGCGTTGGACAGAAGGCTGAGGTGGAGCGGCAGGTTGGTCTTGATGCCGACAATGGTCGTCATCTCCAGAGCGGTGATCATTTTTTTGATGGCGATCTGTCTATTGGGCGCCAGGGCGATGATCTTGGCCACCAGGGAATCGTACTGCGGCGGGATTTGTCCGCCGCAGTACAAGGCCGAATCCACCCGGATGCCCTCGCCGCCGGGAAAGACCAGGAAGTCGATCGTCCCCGGAGAGGGAGCGAAGGTCACCGGATCCTCGGCGTTGATCCGACACTCGATGGCGTGGCCGCGCATCTCCAGGTCGTCGGCCAGCGGCATCTTATCGCCGGCCGCGATCCGGATCTGGGCCTTGATCAAGTCGATGTTGTAAACCGCTTCGGTGATGGGATGTTCAACCTGGACGCGGGTGTTGGCTTCCATGAAATAGAAGTGCTTTTTGTCGTCCACCAGAAATTCGAACGTACCCAGGCTCTGGTAACCGATGTATTTGGCCGCGTCCTCGGCGGCGTCCATCATTTTTTTGCGGAGCCGGTCGTCGACGAAGGGCGAGGGCGTCTCTTCGATGATTTTCTGGTATTTACGCTGGAGGGAGCATTCCCGTTCGCCCAGGGCGAGGACGTTGCCCTTCTTGTCACCGATGATTTGAATCTCGATGTGGCGGGCTTTGGGCAGGTACTTCTCCATATACAGGGACGGGTCGCCGAAGGCCGATTTGGCTTCGTTCATAGCGATGGGGAATTGTTCCTCGAGTTGGGCGGCCGAGTTGGCGATGCGCATGCCCTTGCCCCCGCCGCCGGCCGCGGCCTTGATGATGACCGGGTAGCCGATCTTCAGGGCGATCTTCTTGGCCTCGCTCAAATCGTCCAGGACCTTATCGCTGCCGGGGATGACCGGGACCTTGGCCTTGATCATCTCCTGCCGGGCGCGGTTCTTGTCGCCCAGGAGCCGGATGGCCGAGGCCGTGGGCCCGATGAAGGTTATGCCCGAAGTCTCGCAAATCTCGGCAAAACGGGCGTTTTCCGCCAGGAACCCGTAGCCGGGGTGGATGGCGTCGGCTTTGGTGATCTCCGCGGCGCTGAGCAGGTTGGGGATATTCAAGTAGGAGTCCGCGGCTTTGGCCGGGCCGATGCATATCCGTTCATGGGCCAGCAGGGTGTGAAGCGAATTCTTGTCCGCCTCGGAATAGACGGCCACGGTCTTGATCCCGAGCTCCCGGGCGGCCCGGATGATCCGCAGGGCGATTTCTCCCCGGTTGGCGATGAGGATTTTCGAAATCATTGTCTCAGCCGAGCAACTGGATCCCGAACAGCCGCTGGCCGTACTCGACGGGCTTGCCGTTTTCGACGTAGATTTCCTTGACCACGCCCTCGACGTCGCACTCGATCTCGTTCATGAGCTTCATGGCTTCGATGATGCACAGGGTCTGCTTCTTCTTGACGGTTTCCCCGACGTCGACGAAGGGCGGGGAAGAGGGGTCGGGAGTCCGGTAAAAAGTCCCGACCATCGGCGAGGTGATGTACTGCAGCTCGCCCTTGGCTTCGGCGGCGGAGGCGTCTTCTTCCTCCCGGGCATAATCGGGGGCCGGGGCGTCCCGGGTCACGCGCGCGGCCGGGGCGAGGGAATGCTCGGTCGGGGCGGGATTGACGACGTAGGAGACGGGAGTGGCGGGATTGCGTCCGATGATGATCTTGAACCCCTCGGTTTCCAGCTCAAAGTGAGTGAGCTTTTTTTCATCGACCAAGCCGATGAGCTTGGTCACTTCGTCGAAATTGATTTTCGACCGGACGGCTGGGGACGCGACCGCGGCCTGGACAGGGGTTTTTGGTTTTGTTGTCATGGTGGAACACCTGTTCTGAAAAGCTTTACTACCTTAATCTGATAAGGAGGGAGATGTCAAGATAAAAAAAGCCCGGGGGCCTTCTTGACCTCTCTTGTCGGCCGGCGATATAATTCCGGCTCGATACGCCTGAAGCGAAAGTGAGACTTTCTTGCCCCGGGAGAAGAAGAGGGAATGAACATTTTGTTGCTGTCGATGCCGGACGTAGACGGGGGGTATCTGCCCTCGGCCATGCTTCCTCCCAACCTCGGCTTGTGCAGCCTGGCCGGGAACCTGGACGGACGGCACCGGGCCGTGATCGCCGACCTGGTCCTCAAGAGGAAGAACGTGAAAGCGGCCCTGGATGAGGCCCTGGCCGCCAGCCGTCCGGATTTCGTGGGGATCAGCGCCCTGACCTTCCAGTATGACTCCGCCGTCCGGACGGCGAAGTTCATTAAAGGCGTCAACCCTCGGATTCCCATCGCCCTGGGCGGCTACCATGCCACCCTGATGCACCGCGAGATCGCGTCCGGCCCGGACGCTGCCTATTTCGATTTCATCTTCCGCGGCGAATCCGATTTGAGCTTCAATGAGGCCCTGGACATCTATGAATCCGGAGGGGATATGGCCGCCGTTCGGGGGCTGTCCTTCAAGCGGAAGGGGCGGTTTGTTCATAACCCTCCCCGTCCGCTCGAGGACTTGACATCCATCCGGCTCCCGGACCGAAGGCCGCGCCTGTGGAAGGGCTACCAGGTCATCGGCCTGCCCTTCGACATGGCCGAGACGTCCCGCGGCTGCTTGATGCAGTGCAATTTCTGCAACATCCGCAACATGTACGGGCGAAGCTTCCGCAAGTTCGAGATGTCCCGGATCGTGGAAGATATCGCCCGCGCCAAAAAACTCGGGACTAAAGGGCTGGTCTTTACCGACGACAACATCACCCTGGACATCGGACATCTCGAAAACCTGTGCGAGGCCATCATCGGCGCCGGACTCACGGACATCGCCTTCGGCGTTCAGGCCAGCCCCAAGGGCATCGCCTCCTCGCCCCGGGCCGTGGACTTGATGGCCAGGGCCGGCTTCAAGTTCGTCTATCTGGGGATCGAAAACAAGTTTTCCCGGAACCTCCGCAATCTGAAGAAGGGACACCGGCCCGATGATAGCCGGAAGGCCGTCCGCCTGCTCAGGGACCACGGGATCGCCGTTTCCGGAGGCCTGATCATCGGCCACCCCGATGATGACCGGCGGAACGTCGAGGAGAATTTCGCTTATCTCAAGGAGCTCGAGGTCGACTTTGCCGCTGTTCAGCTCCTCGTCCCTTACCCCAAGACCGAAATCCGGGAGGAGCTGAAGAAGGGGGGATTTCTTGTCAATGAAAACGATTTCAAGAGGTACAACGGGCGGAAGGCGAACGTCCGGACGAAACACCTCAGCCGCGACGAGCTGTCCTATTACAAGTACCGGTTTGCCAAGCTCTACTTCAAACCCCGGACCAGTCATCAATTCCGGGTCCTGATGTCCAATTTCAAGCTTCTCTACCAGTTCTTCGGCCTGGGCGCCTTCAGCCGCCTGGCTAAGCTTGCTGTCCTGGCCTACGCCGAGCAGTTGAGGAACGCCTTCCTCACCGAGCGGGAGCAGTACGCCAAGCATATCAGCCTGGAAACCATACTCAACAAGTTCAATATTTAAAAGCCGGAAAAAGCCCGGCGCTTGGGGGGATATCCAGGAATCCTATATAATACGCCTATGTTCGACCAGTTGTCCGAGCGGCTGCAGAAAGTCCTGAAGTATCTTCGGGGCGAGGCCAAAATCACCGAGAAGAACATGGCCGAGGCCCTGAAGATGCTCCGCCTGGCCTTTCTCGAGGCCGACGTCAATTACCGGGTGGTCAAGGACTTCGAGGAGCGGGTCAAAGCCAAGGCCCTGAACCAGGAAGTTCTCCAAAGCCTGACCCCGGCCCAGCAGGTCATCAAGATCGTCCGCGACGAGCTGGCGGATATCCTCGGCTCCGAGGATAAACCCCTGAACTTCGCTTCGACGCCGCCCTCGATTTTCATGCTGGTCGGCCTCCAGGGCAGCGGCAAGACCACGACCTGCGGCAAGCTGGCCCGCTGGGCGGTCGGCCTGCACAAGAACCCCCTCCTTGTTTCCTTCGACCTCAAGCGCCCGGCGGCTCAGGATCAGATCAAGATGCTGGCCGGCCAGCTCAACCTGCCGTTTTACGGGATGGCGCCCGCCCAGATGGCCGCGCCCGAGAGGACGCTCAAGGAACTCGTGCAGCACACCCGCAACCACGGCTTCGACCCCCTGATCGTGGACACGGCCGGGCGCCTGCACGTCGACGATGAGCTCATGGCCGAGCTGCGCCTTGTCCGCGACATCCTCAACCCCACCGAGGTCATTTATGTCGGCGATGCCATGACCGGCCAGGATGCGGTCAAGAGCGCCAAGGCCTTTGAGGACAAGATCGGGCTGACCTCGGTCATCCTGACCAAGCTCGACGGCGACGCCCGGGGAGGGGCGGCCCTGTCCATCGTGTCCGTCACCCGGCGGCCGATCAAGTTTATCGGCCTGGGCGAGAAATCCGACCAGCTCGAGGTTTTCCATCCCGACCGGATGGCCTCCCGCATCCTGGGCATGGGCGATATCCTGACCTTGATCGAGAAGGCCGAGGAGAAGGCCGACCTCAAAGAAGCCGAGGAGATGGCCCGCAGGCTCCGCAAGGAGGAATTCACCCTGGACGATTTTCGCCGGCAGATCGTTCAGATGAAAAAAATGGGGTCGCTGTCGAGCCTGGTCGGACACCTGCCCGGCACCGGCATGTTCAAGGGCCTGGCCAAGGCCGAGGTCGACGACCGGAAGATCGTCTATTTTGAGGCCATCATTAACGCCATGACGCCCGGGGAGCGGGCCAACGACAAGATCATCAACGGCAGCCGGCGGGCCAGAATCGCCCGGGGCAGCGGCCGTCCGGTCCAGGAAGTCAATCAGCTCCTGAAACAGTTCGTCGAGCTCAAGAAAATGATGAAAAAACCCGGCTTCAAAAAAATGCTCGGCTCCATCCCCCGAAGCCGCTAGTCGGGTCTATTTCTTCGGCTGGGGCTCGGCCAGGTTGATCTGAAGGACAACCGGGTCCGTCCACTTGTTGTCGGGCGCGGCCTGGCCCTTGTCGTCCACGAGCCCCCATTGGCTATTGGCGTTGAAATAAAAAACATCGTCCACCACGACCCCCAGGGTGGGCTCGGACATGGACGGCTCGTTAGCTTCCAGGACGGCCAGGCGTTCGATCCGGTCGAAGTTTTTGTTCAGGAAAATCCTCAGGATCCGGTTCGGCCTTAGCCCGTTTTGGACGGCCAGGAGCGACCCGCGATAGTAATAGAGCCCGTCGATGCCGATCAGGGCCGCGTTCCGGGGAGGCTCGAGCAGCCGGACGTTCTTGGTCTTCCGGTCGATGACATAGACTCCGACAGAGTAATCCGCCACGAATAGGACCCGGCCGTCGGGCGAGAAGTCGATCCCCTGAAGCGATTGAAAGGAGTCGAATTTTAAATAAACTTCCAGGCCGTCGCCCGAAGCCGAGGGCGTGTACAAGACGGGGGATTGGCTGTCCGTGGCCACGACCGTCCCTTTGGCATCCACGGCCAGGTCCCCGAGCAGGTGCCTCTCCGGCTTTCCGGGCAGCAGGTATTTTTTCTGGAGGCGTCCGGTTTTCAAGTCATAGCAGGCCAGGCCGGCCCGGCCCTCGTCCTCGGGTTTGAATTCCTCCATCTGGGGCAGGGCCGACATGGACGCCCAGAGCTTGCGCCGCGGCGGGTCGACCCTCAAGCCCATCACCGCCCACAAGCCGTCTTCGGGCTTGGAGAGTGATTCACTCCGTCCGGCGCGGTCGAGGCTCAGGATCTTTCTCCGGCGCACGCTGCCCGCCAGGAATTTCTTCTCCTGGGGGTCATAGGCCAGGCCTTCGACGAGCAGACTTTTGCCCGGGATGGCCCAGGCCCGCCGGCTCCCCTTGAGGTGAACCGCGTTTTGAGCGTAGAGGTCCATGATCTTTTTAAATTCCGGCCGCCGTTGGAGAGACCGAAAATCGCTGTTTTTCCAGATATCGAACACCAGCCCCATGGCCGCCGTTTGCCGCAGGGGGGGCATGGCCTTGAGGGGCATGCCGTTCAAGGCATACGCCGAGGCCAGGCGATAGAGAAGGAGCGGATGGTTGGGGAAATTTTGGAGGGACTCGCCGATACGGTCCAGATAGAGCGGATAATTTTTTTCTTCATAGGCCTTTATAGCCTGTTCGTAGGATGTCTGGAGCTTGGCCAAGTCGACGGCCTGAAGGCTCGGCCCGCCGATAAAAACCAAGGCCAGTCCGCCGAGGGCGATCATGATTTTGAGGCGATTCATCCGGTCCGTCCTTTACTTTTAAGTTTGCGCCGGCTCCATTGTAGGATGATGAGGCTCGGCGGTCAAATTTCGGCTTAAAGCCTCATGTTCTTCGGAAGGACATCGGCGGCAGATATGGGTTATAATAAATAACATCGTCGCGGTGCGGGGCTCGCCCGCGGGAGAGAATGAGGTCGAGAGGCCAGCGGCATGAAACACGTCAAGATCGATTCGATCTATGTCATTCGCCTGGAACGGGGGGAGAGGATCGTTGAATCTTTGACCGGTTTTTGCCGGCAGAAGAGAATCACGGCCGCGAGTTTCCAGGGGCTCGGGACGTGCCGGCAAGCGGAGCTCGGTTTTTTCCATAGGCGAAGCCGCCGCTACAAGTTCCGGACGTTTCCCCAGGATTTTGAGATCGCCTCGCTCTTGGGAAACGTCAGCGTGTTCCAAGGCAAGCCCTTGATCCATGCCCACATCGTCCTGGGCGGGTCCGATTTTACGGCCAAGACGGGCCATCTGAAAGAAGCCGAAGTCCTGGCCACCTGTGAAATCGTTCTTGTCCCGATGAAGAGGGCGCTCGCTAGAAAAATAGACCGCGCTTCAGGCCTGAGCCTCTTGGATTTTATTCCGAACTCATAGAGCGAACGAATTCGCCCCTCGTTTTCGGTTGTGTTTATATTGCTTATTATCAGCAAGATAAGCTGATTTTTTCCTTTCATCGGTCGATATGGGATTGTGGCCGCGGAAGAGCGGCGTCCTCATTCCCGCCCGGTTTTCCGTCCAAAGCGGTTGACTTCGGCGGGAAATTCGGCTATCATTTTACTTTCTTTTTAATTCCACACAGAGAGTTGGTACCACATGATTTCGATGCGTTTGATGCGATTTGGAGCCAAGAGCAAGCCGTCCTACAGAATTGTCGTGATCGATTCCAGCCGGCCGCGCGAGAGCAAGGCCAAGGACTTTATCGGGTCTTATAATCCCCTTAAGAATCCCGCCGAAGTCAAGATCGACATGGAAAAAGCCAATTCCTGGCTGAAAAAAGGCGCTCAGCCGTCGAAGACCGTTCAATCGCTTTTGCAGAAAGTTTCCAAGCCAGAGAAACTTTCCCCTTAACGCCGCTTTTTTGACAAGGAGGTTACCGTGAAAGAGCTCGTTGAATTGATCGCCAAAGCGCTCGTAGACAACCCGGAAAAAGTGCAAGTCTCCTTACTCGAAGGGGAACAGACCACCATCATGGAACTCAAGGTCGCTCCGGAAGACCTGGGAAAGGTAATCGGCAAGCAGGGGCGCACCGCGCGGGCCATCCGCATCATTCTCGGCGCGGCCGGCATGAAACTCAAGAGAAGATTCAACCTCGAAATCATTGAAAAAAACTGATTGGCAGAATATCGGTCGGATACTAAAAAGCCAGGGGAATAAGGGGGAGCTCAAAATCGAGCTATATCCCCGGTTCCCCGAAACGCCTTTTTTTTTCCAGGGTATTTCTGAAGTCTGAAGGCGACGCCGTCGGGTACGAGGTCGAGGGGCTGCGACCCTTTAAGGGTTTTTTTGTCCTCAAGCTGAAGGGGATCGATGACTTGTCCGGGGCCAAGGCCTTGGCCGGGGCCGATGTTCTCGTTCCCGAGGAGGACCTTAAGCCCCTGGCGGACGACACGTACTATCACCACCAGCTGCTGGGATGCATGGTTGTGACCGCAGGGGGCTTGGAAGTCGGCCCCGTGGCGGATATCCTGTCGGCGGGGGCGAGCGACCTCCTGGTCATAAAGCCTGCGGGCAGGGGAGAGATCCTGATCCCCTGCAGCCGGGAGATTTGCCTCGAGGTCAACCTCCGGTCGAGGGTGATTGTCATCGACCCGCCGGACGGTCTATTGGACTTGAATGAGATTTGATATAATTACCATCTTTCCCGAGATGTTCGCCGGGTTTCTGGAGGTCGGCCTCATCCGGCGAGCGAGAAAGAAAACGTTGTTCGAGGTCTATGTGCACAACCTGAGAGATTACGCCCGGGGCAAACATCGCCAGGTGGACGACCGCCCCTTCGGCGGGGATGAGGGTATGGTTTTCAAGCCCGAGCCCGTTTTCGCCGCCGTGGAAGCCCTGAGGGAATCTCCCCAGACACCGGTGTATCTCCTCTCGCCCCAGGGGCGCCGGCTCAGCCCCGCCCTGGCCGCCGAGTTGGCGGCCCAGCCGCAGGTCGTTCTGATTTGCGGCCGGTATGAAGGCGTGGATGAGCGCGTGGTCCAGCACCTGGTCCGGGATGAGATCTCCATCGGCGATTATGTCCTGTCGGGCGGCGAGCTGGCGGCCATGGTCGTGGTCGACACGGTCTCGCGCTTCGTGCCCGGCGTCGTGGGCAAGTCGGAATCCGTAGCCCGCGAATCGTTCAGCCAGGGCCTCCTCGATTTCCCCCAATACACCCGGCCGCGCGACTTCCGGGGGATGAAGGTGCCCCCGGTCCTCATCTCCGGAGATCACCGGACCATCGCCCAGTGGCGGCGGCGGAAAGCCCTGGAGAAGACCGAGGCCAAGCGCCCCGACCTCCTGGAACAGGCCGCCCTGACCGCCGACGACCGGCGCTTCCTGGAGCACATCAAGAAAGATAATAAAGAAAGGAAAAAGTCATGAGCACTATGGCTTCCGTCGAGGACAAACACCTGAAGAAAGACTTGACTGAGTTTCATATCGGGGACACGGTGAAAGTCCATGTGGCCATTAAGGAGGGCGACAAGGAGCGCATCCAGGTCTTCCAGGGCGAGGTGATCGCCCGCCGGGGAAGCGGACTGGGCGAGAGTTTCACCGTGCGCAAGGTTTCCTTCGGGGTGGGTGTAGAAAAAATATTTCCCCTCCACGCCAAGACCATGCGCAAGATCGAGGTCATCCGCAAAGGCAAGGTCCGCCGGGCCAAGCTGTACTATCTCCGTCAGCTTCGCGGCAAGGCGGCCCGCTTGCGCGAAAACCGGGAGTAAACCGGGGCCGCCGTGCCGGATTTCCACCTGGAGAGAGATTTCTGGAACGAAGGCCGCCGGCGCGTGGCCGGAGTGGATGAAGTCGGCCGGGGATGCCTGTTCGGCCCGGTGGTGGCCGCGGCCGTAATCCTCCCGCCTACGGTCCGCGACCTGCCCGATAACCCGGCCGGTTGGCCGGCCTGGCTTGCGGAGGTCAATGATTCCAAGCTCCTCAGCTCGGCCAGACGGCAGAGGCTGGCTCGGTTCATCCTGGCGGAGGCTGAAGCCGTAGGGCTGGGCCTGGTTTCTCCGGCCGAAATCGACCGCCTCAATATCCATTGGGCTTCGTTGGAAGCCATGCGCCGGGCCGTGTCCTCCCTGGCCCGGGAGCCCGACAGCCTACTTCTTGACGGTTTCCCAATAAAAGATGTAAATTATCCCCAAAGACCCGTGCGTGGCGGGGACCGGGCCAGCGTTTCCATCGCCGCCGCCTCGATCATCGCTAAGGTCTTTCGGGATGAAGCGGTTATGAGGTTGGATTCTGTGTTCAAGGGCTACGGCTTGGACCGCCACAAAGGCTATGGGACGCCGGAGCACTACCGGGCGCTGGCCCATTTGGGGCCGACGCCCTATCACCGCCGCAGTTTTCGCCTGGGACCGAAGGTTGAGGGTCAGGACTGATGTCTCCCAAGAAAGATAAGGCCAAGTACCTGGAAGCGGCCGAAAAATTCATAAAGTCCGGAAAATTCCAGGACGCTATAAATGAATACGAGCGGCTGATGGAGGGCGAGCCCCTCGACCTCAACATCGCCAACGTCATCGGCGACCTCTACATCCGTATCGGCCGGGAAGACAAGGCGGTCAAGACCTTCCAGGAGATCGCCGCCGCCTACGAGGCCAAAGGTCTTCACCCGCAATCGCTGGCCGTCTTCAAAAAAATCAACAAGGCCGTTCCCGAGGACATCCCCTCGGCCATCAAGCTGGCCGACCTCTACGGCCAGCTGGGTTTCGCCGCCGAGGCCAAAGCGGTCTACAGCCAGGTGGCCGAGCGCCTGGAGAAGGAGCGCCATGTCAAGGGACTCATTTTCGTCTACGAGAAGCTCATCAAGATCGACCGGACCGACCCCCGCTACCGCCTGAAGCTGGCCGACCTCTACTCCAAGGACGGCGCCTTTGACGAGGCCGTCGAGGAGTTGAACGAAGCCGCGGAGATCATGATCGAGAATCAGGATCTGGTTGAGGCCGAGAAGCTGCTGAATAAGGCCCGGACCCTGAGGAAAGGCCATGTCGGGACCGCCCTGAACCTGGTCAACCTCCTGAAAAAGAGGAAAAAAATCAAGGAGGCCATCACCCTCATGGAGGAGGCGGTGGCCAACCAACGCGACAACCTGGAGCTTCTCAGCCGCCTAGGCAGTTTGTACATCGACGACGATAACTTCCGGATGGGCGAGGAAGTCTTCTCCCGCCTTTATGCCAAGTACCCCAACGATATCAACATCCGGGTCAAGCTGGGCTTCACCCTCATCCAACAGAACAAGGTCGAAACGGCCTTCCAACTCTACGAGCCGCTGATCAATACCCTCCTCAGCAAGGGCAAGGAGGATAAGTCCATCGGCCTGCTGGGCCTTATTTTCACGGTCAAGGAAGTGTACATCCCGGCCCTGGAAAAATTGGCCGTCATCTATAAGTCCAAGGATCAAGCAAAGAACTTGGAGCTGGCCTTGCGGGTCCTTCTCCAAGAGTACCGGCGTAAAGGACTCAAGGACAGGATGCTGGTCGTGCTGCGCGAACTGGTCAGCCTCTGCCCGGACGACAGGGCTTTGGCCAAAGAATACGCTCACGTGGGAATCGCCCCGTCCCCCGCCGCCACGTCCTCCTCGTCCTTGTCCGCAACCCGGTCGGACAACAAGAAGTCGACCAGGGGTTTTGCCCGTCTGGCCGAGCAGGACCAGGAGATGATCCGCATCAACCTCAACAAGGCCGACTTGTACCTGCAGCAGGGATTGATCAAGAATGCCCATCGCATACTGGAGAACCTGCTGCTGTTGTACCCGGACGAGCCGCGGATCACTCAGAAGATCGCCCTGGTCAAAGAAGCCCGGGCCCACACCGACACCGAGACCATCCCCGACCTCGTGGAGAAGACCTTCACGATCGAGCAAAGACTGGAGAAGAAAGAAAAACCCAAGGCGGCCGTCCAGGCCGAGCCGGCCAAAGTCCGGCCGGAACCGGCCGCGGCCCCGGCCGCGACCGCGGACAAGATCGCGGCCTTGCGGTCCGTCCCGAAACTGTCCACCCAGTCTCCCGGCCAGAGTCTGAGCGACAGGGACCGTGTCACGGCCGCCGAGCTTTTTTCCACTATCAACATGGTCTTGCCCCGGGCCGACCGGCCGCACTTTAAATACTACGACCTGCAGGAACGCATCGCCGAGGAGCGGGCCCTCCTGGAAGCCACCTACTACCAGCAGTTCAAGAAGGAAACGGCCGTGGTGGAGAAGGAGTTGACCGATATCATCACCGAGTTCCGCCAGAAAATGAGCGGGCGCGTGGACCGGGACAACGGCGACCTCCATTACAACCTGGGCGTGGCCTTCCTGGAGCAAAACCTGTTCAACGAGGCCATCGAGGAATTCCAGCAGGCCGCCAGGGATCCGGCGCGGTCGGTGGAGTGCTACACCCTCCTCGGCCTCTGCCATCGCAAGAGCAAGAATATGCACGGGGCCCGGGAGTGGCTGGAGAAAGCCCTGGCTTCGGCCGACCCCGGCTCCACATCCAGTTTCGCCGTGAAGTACGAATGGGCCGTCCTTCTGGAAGACATGAACGAAAGTCAAAAAGCCGTCCCCTACTATCAAGAAGTCAAAACTTGGAATTCCGGGTTCAGGGACGTGTCCAAACGGCTGCGGGCTCTCAAGAAGGCCTCGGCCTAGCCTTGTTCCCTCCCTTGGACGCATGGTGATGGTCGCCGTCACCGGGCGGCTCCTGTCGTCACCCTGAGCGATTCGGATTTTCAGGTACCCCCGGATTTCAAGAAAAAGGGCTAAGAACCGGGTCCTGGCATAAAAAAAGGGCGGGGTTCATCACCCCGCCCTTTTTTTTTAGGCTTTTTTCTGGATCAGAAATTCAGACGATCTTGGCCGAGATGATCAGGATCAAGCCTTTCTCGCCCCCAGCCGTCCTGGAGACGCCCACTACGGTTTTCTCCCCGGATATGACGGTCAGGTTGCTGTCGATGAGGATTTGAGACCTCCGCTGGGTCTGCTCTGTCGTAATAGTCTCATTGTCCTTCTGGCTGGTCTGCTTCTGGGTGTAGAGCTCCCCGATTTGCCTTAGGGATACCTCGACCTGGACGAAATCCGTTTTCTCTTTCTCGATGACCTTGGGAATGAAATCCAGTATGAACTCACCCCTACGGCCGAGGGTTATCTCCGAGCGCCGGCCATCAATGCCCCGTACAATGGACGTGTCCAGAAGGTTGAAGCTTCTGTACTTCAGGAAGGATTTCAGCTCCTTGATGATCGGGTCGCCGGCCAGGGCCTCATCCGTTTTCTCTGCTCCGTCTTCCGAAGCCAGGACGAGCTGGATGGTGAACAGGACATCGGCCGGCTTGACATCAATCTCCTTAACGGCGGCCAGGACGCTGTCCACGTTCTCGGGGTGATCGCTCAGGCTGATGATGTTCTGGTTGGGGGAGTTATTGATTCGCCCCTCCCGGCTGAGGTAGGGTTGCAGGAGCACGATGGTATCCACGGACCGGACGTAGTTGAGCTTGATGATTTCATGCCGCAGGAGCGGCTTGGCTTCCTGGCTCGCCCCCGACAGCCCGGCCGTCAGGGCGAGGGAAATCATAAGAGCCAAAATTGCGACTTTCTTCATTTCTTTTCCTCCTCATAATTAAAGCTGTCGTTGAAAATCCAATGGACTGTGAGTCCGGTCTCTTGCGAGACAAACGTCATGGCCCTGACGGCGGGAGCCGGGGGTTGAGGGGCCGGGGCGGCCGTCTGTCCGGATTCTATTTCCCCGAGCCGAGCCGTGCTTCGCGCCCCGTTCGGCCCGGGCCGGGCGGCGACAACCGTAGTCCTTGAGCCCGGAGCCGGCCCCGGTTTGATCGGGATCACAGAGGATTTCTCCGGAAGGACGACATCGGCTTGCTGAGCATGATCGGGGACCGGGTGCGGCGCGGGTTTCCGCCTCAAGAGCATGGTTCCGCCCGCGATGAGCACGATCACAAGGCCGGACGCGCCCGCCCAGGCCCAGCCCGGGAGCCGGAGCGCCGCCGGCCGCTCCGGTTTTCTATTCTGGGCGATCGCCCGGTCCAAAACCCGGTGCCACTCGGTTTCGGACCATTCGGCCGTTTTTTCCTGCCGGGCCATCGACTGGGCCAGCTCGATCGATTTTTTATACAGATAAAATTCATGGCGGCATTCCGCGCAATCGGCCAGATGCTTCTCCCCGCGCCGTCTTCTCCTTCCGGTCAGGTCGCCGCCCGCGGCCAGGGCCATCAGCCGCCGGGAGTTGTGGCGGGTCATGAGGAGCCTCCCCGCAGACCGGGGTATCGCCGCAGCATCTCCTCTTTGATTTTGTTTCGCGCCCGCGAAAGATGGACCCTGACCGAAACGGAAGAGCAGCCGAGGATACAGGCTGTTTCCCGGATATTCCGCTCCTCGATGTCGCGCAGCAGGAAGACCGCCCTTTCCCGTTCGCTGAGAACGGCCAGGCAATCCCCGAGGCGCGAGCGCAACTCCTTCCGCTGGTAGAGGACGGCCGGCCCCGCGGCCGGCTCGACGGCTTGGGCGTCATCATCCAGCCCGAGAGTCCGGGTGGTCTGGCGGGATAATTCGCGCGAGGCGTTGACCAGAATCCGGAGCAGCCAGTTGCGGAAGCTCTGACTCCGATCGAACCCGGCCAGGTAGCGATAGGCTCTCAGCAGCGCCTCCTGGGCCGCCTCCTTGGCGTCCTCCTCGTTGCCCAATATCCGGAAGGCCAGGCCGAGGAGAGTCTGGCGGTAGGGCTTCACCAGGGATTCAAAGGCCTCCGGGTTTCCGGCCAGGACCATGTCCACGAGCTTATTCTCCTTCTCATCCATCGTCTACCAGTTAGTATCCTTGGAGGGAAAAAAATGTTAACCCGCCGTCGAGGATGGCGTGGTCCTGGTTTTCAGGGTGCCCGGCAATCGTTTTTAGGTAATCGTGTCTTCTAAAAGCCGGTGATGAGCCCGGCGACGACGCGGGGATACTGGCCGAAGGGGCTGTCGATAAAGTAGCTTCCTTCGAGCGTGAACCGCACGTTTCTCTGGAGGAGATACCCGGCGTGGGCGGTCAAGGACAGGTGCTTCAAGGCCGGGTGATCGGAGCTTACCCAGTTGAACAGCCCCGCGGCGTACCAGCGGGAGTCGTCGCCCTGGGGCAAGAAGATGAGCTCGGCGAAGGCGCCCCGGGTGACAATGCTCGGCACGTCCGCCGGGACAAACTCGTAGGCGAAGGTGGGGTTGTTGTCGCGCCGCTCGACGTACTGGGCGCTCAGGGTGAAGGGCGGGCTGTCGATGACGGCGTCGGCGCCCAGCATCCATATGTCGTTCCGGACGTTGTACTGTTTCTCCCAGCCCAGGTAGCCGAAACCGCCCACCCGCATCCGGTCGCCCAGGTCCTGGGATACGCGGGCCAGAAAACACTTGAATTTGTCGTAATCGTAATTGGCCTTGTCTCCCGCCGGGGTGAGACCCATCCCGTTGAGGATTTCCAGGGTGAGGTCGGTCCGGCTCGGCAAGCGGTAGGTGAGCATGATTCCCCGGTCGTAAGTCAGGTTGATGCGGGACAGCCCGGGCCGGGCATTGTAGATTTGGTAGTCCTCTAGCATCAGCCGGAGCTCCCGCTTGAAAATGGGGTCGGAGACTTGAAACTGGCCGACGCTCAGGTCAAGGCCGGTGCCCAATACGTTGCGCAGCATGAGGAAGGCGTCTTCCAGGCCGACGACCTCTCCCATTTCGGTCATCATGAAATACAAGTAGTAGGATAAATTTTTGGCGATTTCCCCGCCGCTCAGCAACTTGATCACGGCCGGGCTGGCGAAATCCAGGCGCATGGTGTTGGAGTTGTTGAACGCGGCGAACCCGTCGAAACGGAGGGCCAGCGGCAGTTCCCGCAGCAGGTTAAGAAGGCTGTCTCCGGTATCGACCACGGCCCGGGGTGCCGGCTTGTCCTTGAGAACGTAGCCGTTGGCCGCGAAATCCAGGCCGAATTTCTTGAGCCTGGGGAAGGGCGCGTGGCAGGTCTTGCAGGTCATGCTGTACTTCCGGGCAAAGGCCGGAATGGCCTGTAGGCTGCCGGCCGAGGCCAGGATCAGCAGCAGGGCGGCAAAAACAACGGCGAATTTTTTATTCATCGGACACCTCAGGGAAGGATCGTGATCGTTGTCGAATGTTCGTTGACCTTGATGATTTCCGACTCGTCGGCCGGGACTCCCAGGAAATCGGCCACGGATTTGATGAGCTTCTGGTAGTTCAGGACGGCGGTGACTTTAAGCGGCCCGGGAGGCAGGGTGTCGGGCAGGGTGAAGGTGAAGGTTTCGATCTTCGTCTCTCGAGGGCCGATCCGGTAATCCACGCCCAAGGACTTGGTGTTCCACTGCTGAATGGTCATCCGGCCTTGGGGGTCGAAGTAAGGCATGCGAAAGATGCGATCCCCGGCCGGGATGCCGTCCCGGGCCACGCCCCGGAAACCGGGATCGCCCAGGGCGATGCCCATGTCCTGATAGGCCGTCTCGGTGCTGCCGATGGTGTATTCCTCTCCGGCGAAGCCTTTTTTATCGACCGGCAGGTGGTAGACCGTTCCCTGGGCGTCCACGGCCTCGACGTGCATCCAAACGATGCGGTCTTCGACCGAGCCCGTGGGAAACTTGTGACCCGTCTTCTGGTTGAACAGGACCACGGTGAATACGACCCGATCACCCGGTTCGGCCTCCCGCGTGTCGGGGTGGACGCGGAGCTCCACCGTGCCCCGGACCTTGCCCGGGTCATGAGCGCCGTGAAACAGGTGTTGCCGGGCGTCGGGATAAGTGTTGCCCATGACCGCCGTCAGGCCGTGGCCGTTGGTCATATGGCAGTCGTGGCAGCGGACGCCCTCCCGGTAGTACGGGCCTTCCTTGAATTCGAGATGGGTGGATTTGACCCAGACGCCGTAGGGGCTTTTCTCGTTATGGCACGTGCCGCAAAAATCGATGGACCGGAGAAAGTCCGAGGCCTGCAGGGCGTGTCCGGGCGAGTTGTTGCCCGTGCGGGGGCCGTACTTGATCTTTCCCGGAGTGCTTATCCAGTTGAAGTTATGCGGGATATCGCCGGCGAAACCCGTAACCGTATGGCAGAAGTCGCAGGAAACGGCCTCATTGGCCCGGCTGTTCATCGCCGGCCGCGGCGGCGGAACGTCGCCGGCCAGGTAGGACAGAGGAGCGTGACAGCCGTTGCATCCCGCCTTAACCCCGGCTACGGCGGCGTCCTTGCCGGCATGGGGCACGGCCAGCTTGAAGTACTCGATCTCGTCCCAGGCATGGGTGTAGGCTTGGGACATCATGGCCTGGCTCCACTGCTGATAGAAGTCGGTGTGACACGACGTCCCGCAGAACTTAGGCGTCTGGAAATCGTCGTATTTCCGGGTCCCCAGGGATTCGGAGCCCGGTTTGGAGGCCGGGGGGGCGGTGAAAGCCGCGGCCATCATCGCCAGCGCGGCGACCACGATAAGCACACGGGTTCTTGTTCGGGTCATTGTACCTCCTGGGATCGGAGATATTAATTCTTACAAATCACTCTAGTGCATTTGGTCCGGGCAAGTCAATCGCCATGGGTTCCCCTTCGTATCGACCGAATCGTTTTTCTCGACGGCTCAGAAATGGTATAATTTTGCATTGCCTTGAACACCCGATTCGCTTTCAATCGTCCGCAGCCGCTGGGGCAAAATCCGCCCGGGCCGCAAGGCCGCTTGGTATCCTTGAGAAAGGGAGGACTTTCGATGCCGATGGTCAATCCGATAAGCCTGAAAAAGCGCGCGATTCTCGTCCTGGCCCTGGCGGCTTTGGCCCTGGCTTCAGCCCCGGTCGCGGCGCGCGCCGCCTATCTCCGCAACTATCCCTTGACGATCGTCCAGCCGGACGGGGAAACTCTCGACTGTTTCACCAGCGGCGACGAACGGCGGCACAGGGTTCATGATGCGGACGGCTATACCATCTTGAAGAACCATGACTCCGGGCTTTATGTCTACGCGATTCAGCAGGAAAGCCGGGTGGTGCCCTCGGAATTCCGTGTCGGCCGCTGGAACCCGGGGGCCTTGGGAATCGCCCGGAATCTGATGCCCGAACCGGCTGCGACGGGCCCGGCCCGGCCTCTGCGGTTTCTCGCTTCGCCCCAGAACCCTCAGCAAATCCATCGTGCGCCCGGCACCAGCGGTTTTGATAACATCGTTGTTTTCATCCGCTTCAGCGACGATCTGGAATTCGGCGAGTCCATCACCCAGTATGGGAGCCTGTTTGATATGGATGCCGCCGGGCATAACTCTCTCATCAACTACTTTCAGGAAGTCTCCTACGGTCAACTGGCCATCAGGAGCATCTTCTGTCCTTTTCCCGAAAAGCTGCAGGTTGTGTCCTACAAGGATTCCCACTCCCGCCAATACTTTCAACCCTACGATCCCCGCACCAATACCCAGGGATACCAGAGCGATTTCGATGCGGCCATCCGCGAGCAAACTCTCCTCAGGGATGCCATCGATTCTTTGGCCGGCCAGATTTCCACGTCGCTGAATATCGACAGCGATCGGGACGGCTATGTCGACAATGTGTGCTTCATCATCAAAGGCGACCCGGACGGCTGGGGCGACCTGCTCTGGCCCCACATGTGGTCGCTCTACCTGACCAACGCCTCGATCAACAACAAAAGAGTGTACACCTATAATTTTCAGCTCCAGAACAGCCTGAGGTGGTCCGGGGTGGGAGTGCTGTGCCACGAGATGTTTCACTCCCTGGGGTCGCCGGACCTGTACCATTACACCGACAACGGCCTGAGCCCCGTGGGCCAATGGGATATCATGGAAAACGACCTCAACCCGCCCCAGCACATGGGCGCCTATATGAAATTCAAGTACGGCCGATGGGTCGACTCCATCCCTGAAATCACGGCTACGGGCACGTACACTCTCTTTCCCCTGACCTCATCCTCTCAGAATTGCTACAAGATCAAGTCCCCGGCGTCATCCACGGAATATTTCGTGCTGGAGTACCGGAAAAAAACAGGGACGTTCGAAAGCAGCCTCCCCGGCGAGGGCCTGCTGGTGTACCGGATCGACACCCAGGCTGAGGGCAACGCCGGAGGACCGCCGGACGAAGTTTATATCTACCGGCCCGACGGGACGCTCACCCTGGACGGCCGGGTGAACGAAGCCAACTATTCCCTGAATGTCGGCCGCACGGCCATCAACGACACGACAAATCCCAGCGCTTTTCTATCGGACGGAACCTTGGGCCATTTGAATATTTCCCAAGTCGGCCCGGCCGGCGACACCATCTCTTTCCAAGTCACCCTGTCCTCGACGTCCGCAGCCGTCGCCGCGCCGTCCGTCAAGCGCGACTCCGGGCCGGGGCGGTGAGGAGGACATGTCTTTCCAAAAGAAATGTTGTTTCCTCGTGCCGGCGGCCGCCCTGGTCGCGGCCCTGGTTTGGACCGCGGCTGCAGCCGGCGAGAAGCCCGCAAAAATTCTTCCGACCTACCAGGACCCGAACCTCCCGGTCGAGCTGCGGGTCAAAGACCTGCTCGGCCGGATGACGCTCGAGGAAAAAATCGCCCAAGTCCAGTGCTCGACGGCGGACGTGGAAGCTCCGGGCGGCCTTGGCCCCGACGGCCTGGGCGGACTGGTCGTAGTGTTGCGCGACGAGACGCCGCGGACCGGAGCCGAGAAAGCCAACCGCATCATGAAGCTGGCCCTGACCAAAACCCGGCTGGGCATTCCCCTCATCATCCATGACGAAGCTCTCCACGGGATTCTGGCCCGCGGCGGCTCCGTCTTTCCCCAGGCGATCGGCCTGGCCGCGACCTGGAACCCGGACCTGGTGGAGCGCGTGGCCCGGGCCATCGGGCGCGAGGCTCGGACGCGGGGCATCCGCCAGGTCCTATCGCCCGTGGTCAACATCGCCCGCGATGTCCGCTGGGGCCGGACCGAGGAGACCTACGGAGAGGACCCGTTTCTTACCTCGGCGATGGGCGTGGCTTTCTGCCGGGGCGTGGAAGGACAGGGCGTCATCACCACGCCCAAGCATTACGCGGCCAACGTGGGTGACGGCGGCCGGGATTCCCAGGCCGTGCATTTTTCCGAGCGTCTGCTTCGCGAGGTTTATTTTCCAGCGTTCAAAGCCTGCGTCCAGTCGGGAGGCGCGAATTCCGTCATGGCCGCCTACAATTCCCTCAACGGGATTCCCTGTTCGGCCGACCCATGGTTGCTGACCGATGTCCTCAAAACCGAATGGGGATTCCAGGGGTTCGTCGTCTCGGATTACGGATCGGTCAACGGCGTTTGGGGTAAACATGCCACGGCCGCCACAAAAAAAGAAGCCGCGGTCCAAGCCTTGGAAGCCGGCCTGGATATGGAGTTGCCCGGGGTCGATGTTTACGGGAAGCCATTGCTGGAGGCGCTCCAGGAGGGATTGGTCAGCGAGGCCGTTCTCGACCGGGCGGTGGCGCGCATCCTGTCGGCCAAGTTTCGACTAGGCCTTTTCGACAAAGCCTACGTGGACCCGGCCGAAGCGGCCAGGGTCAACGATAGCCCGGAACATCGGGCCTTGGCCCTGGAGGCGGCCCGCCAGTCGATCGTCCTTCTCAAGAACGACAACGGTTTGCTCCCTCTCCCGAAAAACCTGAAGACCATCGCCGTCCTCGGCCCTTGCGCGGACGACGTCCGATTAGGAGGCTACAGCGGTTTCGGGGTTAAGCTGGTCAGCGTCCTGGAGGGGATTAAAAATCGCGTATCGGCCGGGACGAAGGTCGTCTACGCCAAGGGATGCGAGCTCGAGACATCCGCACTCCCGGTGATTCCCGAGGCCAATTTCGCGCCCGCCGGCGGGCCGGACGGAGCTCACGGCCTGAAGGCCGAGTACTTCAATAACCCGCTCCTGGAGGGCGCTCCGGCCCTGGTGCGCGTCGACCCTGCGATCAATTTCGACTGGGCCATGGGCCCTCCGGCCCCTGGGATCAACCCGGACCGGTTCTCAGTCCGCTGGACCGGCCGACTCATCCCCTCCGCGTCGCACGAATATCTCCTGGCCCCGACGACCGACGACGGAGTGCGGGTGTATCTCGACGGCGTTCTTGTCCTGGACAAGTGGATCGAGCGCAGCGCCACGACCGATTACGTCCCGGCGAGGCTGGAGGCCGGCCGGGCCTATGACCTCCGGGTCGAGTATTACGAAAACAGCGGCTACAGTTTCGCGGCCTTGGGCTGGGACGTCAAACCGGAAGCGGACGCCATGCTCCATGAGGCCTTGGCCGCGGTCCAGGGCGCCCAGGCGGCGGTCATCGTCGTGGGCATCATCGAGGGCGAAGGACGGGACAGGGCACGGCTGTCGCTTCCGGGAAAACAGGAAGCCCTGATCAAAGCGGTGGCGGATACGGGCGTTCCCGTCGTGGTCGTGCTCAACGGCGGCAGCGCCGTGACCATGGAGAGTTGGGGACCGGTCGTGCCGGCCGTCCTCGAACAGTGGTACGGCGGGGAGGAGGGAGGCCACGCTGTGGCCGACGTACTGTTCGGCCTGGTCAATCCCGCCGGTCGCCTGCCCATCACTTTTCCCCAGTTCGAAGGCCAGGCGCCCCTTTATCACAATCCCCGGCCGACGGGCCGCGGCACCGATTATGTGGACATATCCGGCCGGCCGCTCTATCCGTTCGGCCACGGGCTGAGCTATACAAAGTTCGAATATCAGAACCTCAGCGTCACGCCGAGCACGGTCGCCCTCGACGGACGGGTCGTGGTGCGTGTCGAGGTCAAGAACGCGGGAGACAGGGCCGGGGAGGAGGTTGTCCAGCTTTACCTGCGCGATACGGTCTCGAGCGTCAGCCGGCCGATCCAAGAGCTGTGGGGCTTCCAAAGGATTTCGCTCGAGCCGGGAGAAGTCAAGACCGTGGAGTTTGTCCTGGGGACCGAGGCTCTTTCGTTTCTCGGCAAGAGCCTGGAGAGCGTCGTCGAGCCGGGGACTTTCGAGGTCATGATCGGCAGCTCGTCCCTCGATATCAGGGCCAAAGCTTTCTTTGAGGTCGCGCGCTAGCCGTCCGGCCTATCGGCCGGCGTTCCGGATCGTGAATTTTTCCACGAACCGGACCGGGTGGTAGGAAAGCTTGGCTTTCCGCAAACCAGGCTCGCCCAGGTCTTGCTCCCGGTTGATGAAGGGGACGCCGGACCACTCGTTCTTGCAGAATTCCCGGTTGATGACGGCATAGAGCCCCGGAATGTCGGGGTTGGCCTTTTCGACGTGGACGACGGCCGTCTGTGTGTTGAGGAGCTCTCCCAGGGTGAAGGCTTCGACCTTGCCCTCGATGAGGATGACTCCGCCGACAAGGCCCAGGGCCTGGAAGTGGCCCAGCGATTCCTTGACCGCGTCCCATTCGTCCATGAGGCTCAATTCATCCTCGCAGCGCTTGAAGGCGCACCAGGCCTCGGCCAGGTTCAGGCAGGGGACGATATGCGAGGCCTCAAGCCTGGCGTAGGAATAGACATGATTCTGGGTGAAACGGGAGATGTGGTTGCGCTTGCCGTGATAGCGGGATCCGGAGAGGTTGATGAGGTCGCCGGATGGATAGATGTAATCGAACTGGCCGCGAACGGGTTCGACAATGAAACTCCCGTCCTGGGGAATTTCGGAAATGAGCTTGATATCAGCCCTCTCAATTCTGGGGTCGGCCGCTCCCTGTTCATCCTTCAGCCAACCGAGGAGGAGGCGAACGGCCTCGTCCCGGGGCGCCGGCCCGAGGGGCGGCAGGCCCATGGGATCCCGGCCCGGAAGAACCGAGGCGATGAGAAGCCAATCTTTGTAGACCGACCACTGGAATCCGTAGCGTTGGCGCCAGATAAAAAGATTGGTGAAGGTCAGCTCCGAGGTCTCGGGCTGATCGTTCCAGGTCCGTTCATGCAGGACGGGGCTGTCTTCGAGTTCCAGGGGCTTAAATTGAGGAAATATCGGGCTCGTCATGGTTTGGGCTTCAGCTGGAAGACCTTAGCTTATAGCGCGGTTAGAATCCGCAATTTCGCCCCAGTTTAACGCGATACGAATATTTTATATTTATAGGAGAGTGTGATGTCCTGGCCGGGGTTGAGGAGGATTTCCCAGGTGATTCGCGAATTCGGGTTGATGGCCCTCAGCCCAAGCCCCTCGGCCATTTTTTGGGTTTTTCCCTGAGGGCTGACTTCCAGCACCTCGCCGGTCAGGGATTTTTTGACGTCCATCGTGACGGGTTTGTCCTTGTTGTTTTTGATCCTGAGCTCGCCCCTGACGCTCACCAGGTCGTAGGTGTGCCCCGAGACCGTCACGCCGCGCTGCCGTTCGGCCTCGACCTCCTGCCGGCTCGTCTTAACGTCCGAGGCGATCGTGAGCTTCAGGCTGACCGATGACCCCTTGGAGGTGTAGTCGAGAATTTCCTGGGCCATCGGCTTCCCCTCGCGGACGGCCAGGGCCGGCGCCGTGGTCCAGGGGTAAGCCGTGGAATTCTTGAGCTTGAGCGAGTGCCAAACCTGCTCGCGCGTTTTTCCCTGGTCCTGCCGGCGCGGGTCGCCCTCGGAATCCACGCTGGCCGTGTCGGGGATCGTCCATTCATAGATGGGGCTGTAGTCCACGAGCTCGGAAAAAATCGGGTAGAGGGCTCGCTCGCCCTTTTTCAAGCTGACGCCCGGCTGGCGGTAGAAGAACAAATCCTCCATCGCTATGCCCTCCGGGCCTCCGCCCGAAGACGAAATAGAGTCGGCCGGACCGACCCCCTGGCCCTCTTCCATCTCGGACATCCGCTGCACGGCAATGTTGGCCAGGGAACCGGAGGACACATCCCGCCGCCCGCCGGCGGCCAGGGCGCTCAGAAACTGAGCCAGCGACTGGTCTTGGGTTAAGGGGGAAAGGATGTCGGAGAAAATGAAGTGGGGATAGCCCACCACAAACAGAAGGTCGGTCCCCTCAAAATCTTCGACGTCGTTCATGAGGAGGGCTTGCATGGTCATCCGGACTTTTTTGTCATCCACGAGATTCAGGAGGTAAGCCGGGGTCCAGCTGATTCCTTTCTGCAGATAAAAAAGACCGATCCGGGCCTGATCTCGGGCCGGGGCGACTTTGAATTTCATTCTTTTCAGCGTTTCCGTGCCGGATACGCTCGTGGCCGGAGGGTCGAGGAACTGGACCGTGTTCACCAGGTTTTTATTCACCGCGACATCGCCCCTGGACGTCTCGATGATGACCACGTCTCCGCCATCGGGCTTGGGGAGGGCGGCGCGTCTTTCATCGTAGGCCTCGGCCTTATCTCCCCGACCGGGGGAGACGTCGAGGACTCCTTTGATCTTGCCCTCGATGAGCTTGTTATCGACGGTGAACGCGACTCTCTTGCCGACGTTGGCCTTGAACAGCTCGGGAATGGACAGGGCGGCCCGCTCCCGGCTCCGCTCTTCTTTCAGGCTGACGACCTGTTCGAGGCGGGCGCCCGAGTCGAGGGCGCCGATCCACAGCGAGCCCAGCGAGGCTTGGGGAATGGAATCCGAGACGGCCCAGCCGTCGACCAGCCGGACTTCCCCTTCTCGAATAAAAAAGCCCAGGCCGTTTTTAAACACGGCGATGGTCTGAGGCCTGGTCTTTAGGACCGGCAGCGGGACGTCTTCGGCCGGGGCTAAGGATACCAGGAACACAAGGATGCTGAGAAAAGAAATAAATCGTGTTTTGTTCATGCGGCGATTCCCCTTTATAGGTCGTCTTTATTCTACATATTCCGCGCAGGATATCAAACCCGGCGCGTTAGACCCAGGCCGTATTTAAAAAATTGTGGCCCGCGCCGGCCGGGGGGCCGGGCATTCCTCCGCGGTTGAATCCTTCCGAACCGAATTGAGAAAAATCCGCTCCGGAAGTCGTTATCCTTGTGTTTCGCAATCCATGGGGGACACGGCGAGAGGATCACGCATGGCGGAGGAAACAGGGATTCTTGCTCAACGGCTCCTTCGGCTGTGGAGTTTTATCCTCGAGGAAATCCCGGCCGACCGCGGCCTACTCTTGCTCACGGACGGGAGAGGGAAGACCTTGTTTCGCCAGGCTCGGGGATTGGACGGAGAGGGAGACGTCGAGAGATGTCTCAAGGTCGTTCGCCGGGTCCTGGAAGACAGGCAACCCCTGTGCCAGGCGCGGCCGCCGGCGGAGCATTTTCTCCGGGAGGACGGCCGGATGGGCTTTCAGGAGAACGGCAGCCTTCTGTGCATGCCGCTCGTCGTCCCGGGAAGAACCGCCGGCGCCCTGTACCTGGACCGGGCGCCCCGGACGGTTCCTTTTTCTTCGCACGATCTGGATTTTCTGCTGTCACTCGCCCGGCCTATTCTCGGCTGCGCTTGGGGCGATGGCCATGAAGCGGAGGCCGACAAGAACGGCGTTCCCACAAAGGGCGAGGAGGCTTTCGGCCGAGCGATTGTCGGCCGGAGCGAAGCGGTCGCGCGCCTCAAAGAATTGATCCGGAAGATCAAGGATAGCTCCGCAGCCGTGTTCATCGCCGGCGAGAGCGGGACCGGCAAGGAGCTCGTGGCCAGAGCGGTCCACGACGCGGGACCGCGCCGCGGCGGGTCCTTTGTGGCGGTCAACTGCAGCGCCATCCCGGACACCCTCCTCGAGAGCGAGCTTTTCGGTCACAACCGGGGCGCGTTCACCGGCGCCGTGAGGGATAAGCCCGGCCTCATCGAAGAGGCCGACGCGGGCACGTTCTTTATGGACGAGGTCGGCGACCTCTCGCCCCTGCTTCAAGCCAAGCTGCTGCGGGTCATCCAGGACAAAGAAGTGCGGCGGGTCGGAGAGAACAGAGGACGCCGTGTCGGCGTGAGGTTCATCAGCGCCACGAACAAGGCCATCCGGGACGAGGTCCGCTGCGGCCGCTTCCGAGAAGATCTGTATTTTCGCCTGCGTGTCATTCCCGTCGATATCCCGCCCTTGCGGGAAAGGATGGAAGATTTTCTGCCTTTGGCCAACCATTATCTCCAGGCCTATTGTCGCGAGATGAGCCGGGAGCGCGCCTATTTTTCAACCGAGGCCCTGGAGATCATGCTGGCTTATTCCTGGCCGGGCAACGTCCGTGAGCTTCAAAACGAAATCCAGCGCTGTCTGATTTTTTCCCCGAGTGATTCCTGCCTCATTCCCGCCGAGTGTCTTTCGGCCCCGATCAACAGCCGGCCGAATAATGCCTCCGCCCCGGGGCACAATTATTTCGACGCCAGGGCCGAATTCGAGCGCCAGTTCCTGAACCGGGCTCTGGCTTTGTTTGATTTCAACCGATCCCGGACTGCTGAGGAAATCGGCCTCAGCCGCCAGGGGTTGTTTAAGTTATTGAAAAAACATAAGATAGAAACGCGATTTCGCTTTGAACAAAGCGACAAACTCGCTTCGGACTGCCCCGACGCTTCCCGCCGGCGCTTCCCATGAGATGAGCGCCTTCTATCGGTGCTGAGCGACGCGGTTGCCCCGGCCCGCTATTTCTGCTACATTTTTCTCGGGAAGGGAGACCATGAGCAATGACCCTAATGTTTTTGAGATTGCCTGCCCCCATTGTCACACGACGATCTGGGTGGATTCCGCCACCCGGAGCGTAATCCGCGCCGAGAAAGGCGCGGCCAAGCCCAAGTCCTCGCTGGATGAGCTCCTGGAGAAGGAGCACGTGCGGCGCCAGGGGTTCGACCAGAAATTCGAGGCCACGGCCGAGCTCGAAAAGCAGAAAAAGCAAAAGGCCAAGGAAAAATTCGAGAAGGCCCTCTCGGACAAAGACCTATTAGATAAAGAATAGAACGCCGGCCACCGGGCGACATCCGACTTAAGGAACACAGGAAAAACTCGCTTGTCTTGGATCAGCGGCCTCGCGGTAGTCTTTGTCGTAGGGCTGTCCTACGCCATCCTGCTTCTAACCGCCGTCCGGGCGGTTTCTTCCAGCGCCCTGTGGGGCTTCCTGACCGTCCTGGCATTGCTGGCCTTGCTGCGGCTGAAGCAATTATTTCCCGTCCGCTTATGCCCGGGCCGACAGTCTGTTGGGCGCCGGGGACAAACTCTATCTGGTCCACATGAAAAATTACGGCTATGTCCTCCATCAATCATGGGAAGCGGATTTCATCTTCGAACGCTTCCGGCTCGAAGCGCTGCTCGGCCGGAATCAAAAAAGGAGAGGTGTGAATGAAAATCAGCGGAATCGTCCTCTTGATAATCGTTCTGATCGCGGGAATGGGCTGGCTGCGGCCGGCCGCCGCTCAAGCCAAACTCGGGTCGAGCCCATCGGCCGACAGCTTGTTCAAGGAAGGAAAATTTGCCGAGGCGGAGAAGTCATATTCCGAAGCCCTGCAAACGGACCCCCGGGACTTGTCCGCTTTGGTTCGGCTGGGTTTTATCGCCCTTCTGTCCAATCGTTTTGATGACGCGGAGAAATGGCTCAAGTCCGCGATGAGCATCAAGTCCGATGACCCCGCCCCAAAATCCTTATTGGCCGAAGCCTACTTTCGCCGGGATGATTTTGCCCGGGCCGCGCCCCTTTTTCGGGCGGTCGGGGAGCTGGCCAAGGCCGAGCAACTGGAGAGCTTTGCCGACCTCCGGCCCTGTCCAATCGAGGGTCCGGCCGGGGAGACCTCTCTCCCTTTTGTCATGACCGACCCATTGCCCGTCGTCCAGGTGAAGGTCAATGGACACGAAGCGGTCAACTTCTTCATCGACACGGGCGCGGGTCAGGTGATACTGGACACGGCTTACGCTCGGGAAATCGGCGCGGCGCAATTCGGCTCCGAGAATGGCACTTTTGCCGGCGGAAAAACCGCCTCCTATCAATTCGGGCGCGTCGACTCAGCGACCCTGGGAGATTTTACGGTCAAGAATCTCCCCGTGCAAATCCTGGATGTCCGCCGTTTTTCTCAGCCGGTCTTTGGAGGGAAGCGAGTCGACGGCATTATCGGCACTGTCCTGCTCTATCACTTTCTGGCCACCCTGGATTATCCCGGGGGAAATCTCGTGCTGCGGCGCCCGGCCCGCGAAATCCTTTATCTTTTTGAGGAAGAAGCCCGGGCTCGGAAGCTTGTCGTCCTGCCGTTTTGGATGGCGGGCGATCATTTTATGGTCGCCTGGGGATCGGTCAATGCCCGGCCGCCGAGCCTTTTCTTTGTGGACACCGGGCTGGCCGGAGGAGGGTTCAGCTGTCCGGCATCCACCCTGAAGGATGCCGGAATCAAACCCGTGGCGAGCGCGGCGGCTGAAGGAATCGGCGGGGGAGGCAAGGTCAGGATTGTTCCCTTTGTGGTTCAGGAATTGGCTTTGGGTGAAGCCCGAGAGCAGAACGTCCCCGGGCTGTTTCTCGGGCCGTTCCCTTTAGAGTATGCCTTTGGATTCCGTATCGGCGGCTTGATTTCGCACGGTTTTTTCCGGAACTTCGCCCTGACCTTCGATTTCAACCGGATGAGAATTTATCTGGAAAAGCGACAGTCAAAGACGGACTGAGCGGGAGGGCCTCCCGATTCTGTATTTCACGAGCCGGCCTGGGTTTCGTCCTCGCGCACCCGGGGGGCCATGGTGAACTTAGTGATGCCGAACAGGATGAGCATCCCCACCGAGGCGTAGTTCATGATGGCCCAGGGCAGGTAGGTGAAGGGAGC
>Ga0315297_10000163_pt1 | contig 35749 bp, 24 predicted proteins | sample YL17G15_0_MG_FD_203628 | JGI IMG/M metagenome (GOLD analysis project Ga0315297, IMG submission 203628) | Sediment microbial communities from Yellowstone Lake, YNP, Wyoming, USA - YL17G15_0 | ecosystem: Environmental > Aquatic > Freshwater > Lake > Sediment | place: USA: Wyoming | collected...
GATTGAGGCAGGTCCCTGACGAATGGACGTAGCACCAAAGTGCGGGAGAACCGCGAATAGAGGCTTGTCCGCTAAACCCCAGACAGGATCGGATTGGAAAGGAGGAAAGTTGAAATCGTGAGAAGTGGATCGGCTTAATACTGCGAGGGCCTCTTCAACATAGAGGCTTTTTCCTGTTCGCCCTCAAACCTATTTCATTGGTTCTTCGATTCCTTATCCTCTGAGGAGGAAACAACCATATCATTGTCCTTTTCAGGATCGAGAAGCTTATCTAGATCACTATAATCGATTACATCGTCAAGCCCAGCAATATGGAATGTTTCCTTGGTAGCTTTAATGAAATCCTTCGGGGAGACTTCAATGATTTTTGAGAAAATCTCTATAAATTGAACAGATAAATCTTCCCTGATCTTCTTAAGTTTTGGTTCAGAATAAAGGATAATGAAACCCATGAGTGATCCAATGAGTATTGCAATTGATCCAATTGCAATCGCTCCATAGAGTGCTTTCTCGCCAGGGGAGATTCCAGCTTGAAAATAAGCAGACCATCCAGCTCCAATTAAAGAGGATGAAATTGCCACAACGATAGTCGTAAAAAGCGTTGTATAAATTGTCAATTTTCTTTCGGATTCTCTTAGAACATTCTCATGAATATCTTTAACAAAAATCATCATATTTTTCTTAAATTCTATATCCGTATCCTTAATCTCAGGAGAGTCGGCTTCCATTTCCATTCCTCGCTTCGGTCACCCCATCGCAAGGAGATAAGCTTTTTCCGATTGCTCTCAAGCTCGGAATATCCGCATGAGATCATCGAGGGCTCAGGAGATCTCGCCGAGAGGCTCCGGAATAACGACAGAAAGAGAGGGTCTTCTTAGTCACGCGAGCCCAACCATCTTGGTGGGGAGCGAAGAGGGAGGCCGGGAAGGATGAACCGACACGGTCGCGCCCGCGCAGAGAAGACTGTCGTCTTCTCCTCTCTTCTTAGAAGGGGAGTTGGGAGTCTCCCTGCATGACGGTCGATTTCCTGGCTATGCTGATTGACCGACATGACTTTTTGGGCTATGCCTTTAAGTATGAAAAGGGGTAGACCGGCCGCCGTATACAGCCCCGAAAAAAGAAGGGGTGTTGTCTTTCTCTCCCTCTCGTTTCGTCCGCCTTTCCCGGCCTCGGCCGCTCGGTTCGGATCCTTCTTTTCGTTGAGATAGCACGCTTTTCGGGCATTATTAGCAAGCCTCAACAAACTCTAAGAGCGCCGGGAGCATTCCCCCTTCGAAGGAGAGTACAGCCTCGACCTTAAGGCGAGCGATTGTGTCATTAACTCTCCTTCACACGATTGAAGACATGCGGACTTTGATCTACTCATTTTTTAATTTAAAAGTACGATGTCAGATGGGACCTCGTGCTTTCCAAGCCAGTATCTCCCCGAGAAAGTTCAATCAGTCGGGATTGAGATAAACCCTTTTCAAGGCTTTTTCCGAACGGCTACGAGCCCCTCGCAAACCCCTTTCAAGGCTTTTTCTTGCCCTTTCCTCAAGTGAGAATATCCTGGATGAACTTGACTAAATCGTCTGTCTGCAACACTGTTCCACAATATTCGCATTTGGATAGCCTATCTATCGAGGTGGTTCCGCTAATCTTTATTGATCCGCCACAATTCGGACATTTGTATACACTGACAAGTCCGCCTGCTTTCACCTGAGTTAACATCGCATTCAAATCGACTGTAGTGTGCCTTATCTCCTGAACATTGGATTTAGCTTTTCTCCGGACCCGCCCAGCATCTTCATACATACCGAGTTCATCAAAAATCATTATGGCATCGTCAAATCGCTCAGCAACCTCAAGATTCCTAGCCAATTGAGGAGCATCCTGTTTTACCATAGCTCCACAAGCGCAACAGCATTCTTCTTTGTAATCTCGCAAAGCTTCGTTTTCTGGAAGCATCATTATCATGTCATGATTTTCAGCTTTCTTCCTTGGATCTGTTGTTGTCAGACTTCCTATCTTATGCTGTCGGGATCGAGATACTATCTGATCATGTTGACTGGGCAACAATAGTATGGCCGATCTGCCGGAGAGCCTTATTGCCGATTCCTGGAAACAATCATTATGATATATTATTCCGCAAAATTCGCATTTCTTCTTTACAGAGCCAAATCCCATTTTTTGATTGCAAATCGGACAGAAAATCGCCACTATACCCACTCAACCCTTCATTGCAATAGAGTGATATGATTCTTTCTGATTACATTTCTCTCGTCCAGTCATTCCCTCGTCAGGAGATAAGGTTTTTTCCTGATCCTACCTCAGAGTCACAAATTGGCTCCACAAGATGTGCATTTCTGATCAACGGCAAGATTCAATGCGCCACAGTATCTGCATTTGATTTTGACAACTATCTCTCGTTCAATGATCTTTTCCCTCTCAAGAACTTGACTTCCTCGACTCTGTGGTTGCTGATATTTTGATGTCGCCATCATAGTCAAGTTCATCAGCATCCGGTTAACTTCGCTAACACTCTTTGGACTCCAATCACCTGCTGCCCAGATAGAGTCAACCTTAAAGTCAAAAGAGGCGTGGGTCTTGAATTGATTCAGTTCCTGGAGTCGGATTTCAACGATGTGAGAAACGTCTATTTCATCAAATGTCCAGAGGGTGCCCTTCTTCTTCAAGAATATTTCTCTGGGGGGATAAGATTGAACTTGAGAGTACCCCTCTCCAGTGAAGTAATTACAGCATAATTCGAAGACTCCCCCGATGGGGCCGTCCAAAATCATTTGCTTGCTGTATTTCGTTGCCATTGACTCCGCTACCCCGTTTCTCAGATGGGGATTGCATTTCCCCTCTATCTTCTTTCCCAATCATCTATGTCATGGAAGTCAGATTTCATTAGGCCGTCACCAATCCCGATCAGGAAGTAATCGTTCCTAAGGACGCCCTCCTTGCGGATCTCTTTCCCGATCTTGCCATGATGGACGGGCCTTATGATTTCCCAGATTGTCTTCTGCAGAGGTGAGAGGGTACCGTGCTTCTCATTAGCCCACTCACCAAGCGAAAATCCAAGGTCGTAGCCTGACTTATAGGGGTTCTTCATCGCAAGGGTCAGTATGGAATAACTATCGTACCAGCTGAGAAGCTTCTTCAGTGCCTTCTCGACATTCTTATCCATGGTCGGGACCTCATAACCTCGGTTTCTTCACCTCAGTGAAGGTGATCCCTCCTTCCCTTGCCTCGTATTTGTAAAGGGATATGTCCTGAAGGTCACGCGTAGCATATCCTGTGAAAGGCGTGAATATGCCAGCGATTATCATGCCCCTGACCCTTTCAGGCTTAGGTTCCAGTTTATGCCTTGCCCAGCTCATGTACCGTAAGATCTGGCCGACAACATCGTCACCGACTTCGTGAGTCTTCATCTCAATGACCACTGGGATGCCGTCCGCATCCTTTGCTAGGATGTCTATTCTACCGATCGGAGGGGCAGGATATTCAAATTCCTTGTCCTGTCTGTACAGGGTGAGACCAAGTTTTTGAAGATTCTTCAGCACTAATGGATGCAGGTCCTTTTTCTCATTCTTGACCAAGCAATCCGAGTCTGGGAATGGATACCACATATCTTGACTGTGGAATGCCTGCTCGATCAGGTCGAAGTCATCTTCGCCTATGCGCTTAATCGTAACTCCTATTCCCGGGGTCTTCACGCCATCGGGAACAGCTAGATATCCGGGCGGATGGTGAATATTCCATTCGACGAATGCAAAGCGGCCATGGGCCCCCGTCTCTGGGAACAGTGAAGTGGTTCTGTCATGCTCAAGTTGCGTCCTTCCAGTGTATCTTCCTATTCCACCAATGAGACCGTTCATCAGATACGAGACTATCGTATCCCCCGCTTCCATCTCCGTCATTCTATTGACGGCCTTCCTGAATGATGAATTCTCCTCGTCTGGCCTCCAGCCGATTGACGCGACTCCCCTTTCGAGCCATTTTTCCCAAATTCCGGGCATTCTATCTATCTCGCACACCCAGAACCAAGCGTGATTCTTCTTCTCCACAGACTCAATTCTCCTACACTCTCTTACCATCGTCTCGAAGGTAGCTCCATTTCCTCCCCCACTCATCCCCCCGTCAGGAGATAAGGGTTTCTTGAGATGACAATCGAACGAACGACCCGCAATTGTTATTTTATAGGTCGCAGTTACTGTCTCATGGGTTTGGCATCATTCTTGAGGAACGCAGCATGACTCTAATACAAGAACTCTACACTATTCGTTCGCGTGCCGAGTGGAATGCGAATGATATTACTATGTGGATTGTGAAGGTATTCGGCGAGTTCTACGGTATCTCACTGTCCTCAGTTAGAACAGAAGTGATCATCAAAGGTGAATCAAAGGGTAGAGCAGATGTAGTAATCCAAGATTCTGTAGGAATAGAGACGAAGAGATTTCTATCAGAGGAAATAGCTGATGCAAAGGTGCAAGTCAAGCGAATTCTTCGGAAGCTAGAAACTGAGGGGGATCGAGCCCCAGTTGCAATTGCAACTGATGGTGAGAAATGGAAGTTCTTCGTTTTAGCTGGAGGAGAACTCTTCGAGGTTCACTCATTTGAGATTGGACCAACATTATCAGATACTGAGCTTAAGAATCGTCTCTGGACAGCACTAACAACATTCCGGCATGAGAAAGATCGCCCGCAACCGACGGCTGAAGCCATTGCTGAGGTCTTTCGTCCATTGGGTCCATCCTTCAATGAAGCAAGGAGTCAATTGATTGCTGAAGCCAGCTTTATTCTCGATAAAAATCAGACTGCCTTCGGTTCTAAATTCGAACCTTGGTTCGAGGTATTCAGTTATGTCTACAACAACTTTGAGGCGCGTTGCGCCTCATGGGAATCATCAGCTAAGGATCTCCATGCAATCGCAAAACAATTGCAGAAGGCAGGACGATTCACTTCTGTTAAAGAGACAGTTGTAGTCGGGGCTTTGGAACTATTCATCAGGCATACATATCTCGCACTACTCGCGAAAATGTTAGCCACGATCGCAACTTTGGGGGAAGAAGGAGTTACAAAAGGAACGCTGAAGAATCCTCGTGAGTTGTTATCTGGTGAGGCTGTGAGATCCTGCGGGGTTTGGATTACCGAACCTAATGACTTCTTTGTGTGGCCCGCAGCTGGGGGAAGCCCAGGAAAGTTAGTAGGCACTTTACTTCGTCCTCTTCAACGATTCTCGGCTGAGTACAACGATGATGTCTTTCGTCATCTATACGAGAGTGTAGTGGACTCAGATACGCGTCACGAACTTGGTGAATTCTTCACACCGAAATGGATCGCTCAATTAATGGTCAGAGATACCATAGATGATGCACACATGAGAGTGCTAGATCCTGCTTGTGGAAGCGGAACCTTTCTCGTAATGGCCTTGCGTAAGAAAGCTGAGCTAGGTACTATTGGTAGTAAGAAATTGCATGCGCAGCAAATTACCAAGTTCTTGGATGAGGTCTGGGGGCTTGATGTTAACCCTCTAAGCGTTGTATTGGCACGTACGAATCTCTATCTTACAATTAGTTCACTTCTCTCTCGTCGAGAGCAACCTTCTGAGATTCATCCGCGAATATACGTATCTGACACATTGATTCTGCCTCGTTTCGAGGATGCAGAACAGACCCGACTTTCCACAGAGAATAAACAGGGCGATTTGGTTTCAACTCCGATTACACCTAACATAAATGTACCCACTCTTCCTAGACTTTCACCTGAAGAAGCACTAAGATGTGTCGATGTGGCTTCTGAAGCTTATGATTCCGGACATACTAAGATCATTGGTAAGACCGGATGTCCTCCAGACATAGTCGAATATGAGAATGCGCTTTTAATGACGATGAAGGATCTAAAGAAAAAATATGGAAATAGCCTTTGGAAGTTCGTTTTAAGAAACTATGGAATCCCCCCTCTCATCAGAAGATCTTTCGATGTTGTTCTTGGCAATCCACCATGGCTAAGCTTCCGGGAAGCACGCAAGCGAATTCAAGACACGATTGATGAGCTTGCCGATTCCTATGGTGTGACCCCGGGAGGGGAATCAAAAACTAGCTTCAATTTGGGTGTGGCTTTCTTCCTCGCATGCACTCACTTCGCGAAACCAAACGGGTTGATTGGTTTCGTTCTACCGCTTTCCGTTTTGGATAGCCCCGCGCACACGAGGTTTATTGAGCTATTGCTGCAAGAGAAGACAATGAAAGCGGAGAAAATCTACGATTTGGGGGGAATACAACCTTCCCCGTTCCCTCATAATCTACAGACCGCTATTGTAATCGCGAGGGTGAATTCATGAAAGTCATAGTCGCCAAAGGCACCCTACCTTCACGCGATACGGAACTAAAGGACCTTCCTCGTGATTTTTGGCATGAGCGAGATATCTCTGTTTACCTTAGAAGCGCACGGACTAAGACTAGCAAACAGGAAGGAGAGTATCGATCGACCCAAGGTGCGACTATCACCCCCATACCCTGCTGGGCAATAGAAATCGAAACTACTCAACGAAAAACACCCAAGGGATTTCAGTCCTTGCCTTTGACTGAAGGTTCACTATACTTTGGTGTGACGGCAAGATGGGCAGGAGAAGTCACAGGAACCGGGTCTGAAAAGGAGAAATGGAGAGGAATCAGACAAAGAGGAAAAATATCGCTCAGCCATTGCTTCAGCGTTGTGTCCTCGTCTTGGCTTGTTCCATTCTCAATCGCACACCGATATATTGTGCACATTCCAGCTGAACCTACAGGAAGCCATGGCCGGGAGCCTCTAAGAGTCCGACATGACATGGCCAATTTAGGCAAAACTTCCCTTGCTGGTTTCGGAGATGATCGTGAATCTATAGAAGAGGCGGCAATTCGAAGCTGGACTCAACAATCTCAACGAGCATGGTCTAAACAAAATACTGATCGATCAACTGATCTTGTCACACAATGGTTAGACTACAGAGGAAAAATATCAATTCAAAACCCATCATCATATCGAGTGGTTCACACAAGGTCCCGTTCGTTTTATGCCGCAGTGGTAAATCCACAAGGGAGAACTGCATCAGGTCTCCCCTATAATGCAGCACGCGTAATTGTAACAGAGGCAAATAGAGTCGTTTCATCAATAGACATCCCCATTGCTGGTGTAATAGCCGACAATCTTCTCCATTACGTGAATGTCGAAAGTAAACAAGAGGCATATTGGATGTCTGGGATATTCAACAGCACTCCCTTCGAGAAACTTGTCATGAAAGAGGCAAGAGGAGAACCACCGGGAATCTATACGATTCCCCAAAAGGTGCTCGCAAGATTGGGGCTTGTATTTGACTCAGAAGATGATACACATCTGAAGATTGCACAACTCGCTGCTGCATTGGAAAAGAAGATGAACGGAACGCTCCGTAAATACCTGAGCGAAGAGAAGGGTTTGAATCTTGAATTAGTAGATGATACAGATCGCGGTCCTGATATTCCACCCACGATATCCTCGGCACTCATGAGACGTTTGGGGGCTGAAACCGAGCTACGGGAACTTGATAATCTGGTACTGTCACTCATATCGGTGTCAAAGCAATCTACGAAGAAGCAGCCGAGAATCAAAGTCTTCGATTGAATTTAGTGTATTAATTCCTCGATTTTATTGATTTGAATATCTTTCTCCATTTCCACTCGCCCCACTAGTCAGGAGATAAGGATTGGTGTGTTGAAGAGGTCCCTCGCCAATATCGTATGTGGTGAACAACGATGCGGCAAGAGACCAAGGTATACGTTGGCCTGGACGTACATAAAGAATTCTGTCAGGCGGCTGTGTAGAAACCCTACGAAATGCGACATTCTGGGAAGATGAAAGTTGCGGCACGATATAGCCCCTCCCAGGGGCTATTGTTCGTCTTGCAAGAGACCATAGCCCCGGTCGGTTCTAGAAATCGAAGAATAGGTCGATAACGATACCTGATCGTGTCGAAGAAACAAGGATGGCGCCTCAGAGTCGTCGCCAAGGGTAGGGAGCTCTTCGGACTCCTTATTAAGGACATCGGTAAGGAAGAAATCTTCAAGGTCACGATTCCTGAGACGGGGAAGCACCTGAGCCTCTACGGGACCTCGTCGGGACTCGGACATCATGTGACGCATGAGAAATATCTCCCAGGACATGGAAGACGGCACTCGCAGAAAGTCGCTATCTCTTCAGATCGGTTTCTTCTTCGCCTCTTAATGGCATTTCTTCATGCGATCGCCCCTGAGGACGACCCACCTCCTAAAATTAGGTCGTTCCACGAGGGGGAAATCGAGAAACTCGCCGAATGGTTCGAGAGAGTGAGTCCTCGTGTCTTCCGCAGGGCGTCTCAGAGTCCTGTCGTGACCTTCAAGGGACCATTAGGGGACTTATTCGACGCCATGTTAGCCTCTCCGACTGAGGACAAGACCTTCATTGTTGACCTATCGCCGCTACTTGAGGCCGAAGAGCAGGGCAGGGAACTGAGGAAAGAGGACTTCATCGATATGATCCCTGAGGATGAGATGCACATACGGAATAAACGATTCGGCTTCTCAGAGGACTTCTTACGACTCGTTCTACTTGTCGAGGATGATACCGTTGTAGATTTACGACCTGAACCTCTTGAGGAGATATCCGAGGTCGTTTCCGAGATGTTCGGCGTCGAGGGATATATTCGATCGATAAGCAGGAATCTGCGGAAGGATCGCATGGGCAAGTTCGAGTAGAATGATTTTCCCGGTCCATTTTTTCGATTCTCGCAACCGGCTACTCTTTGTCGCACTAAATCTTTGCCAGGATATACGACAACCGACGAAAGAGTCTCAAAATCGCCTATCGAGAGAGAGAAGAGGGAGTATCAACTCCCGGCCCCCTCCTTTCCGAGCTGAGGTTGTCGTCAATCACGATTGGGATGATTCCGATACGAAGGTAGACCGCCCGGTATACCGGTTCTCAACCCGAGAGGACATTGGCTTCCTAATTCTCAGCCAGGTTCGTAGCCAACAGCCAATGGAGGCATAGGATCCTCTAGAGAGAAGAGAAGAGACGAGAGTCTCTTCGGCCCCCCTGAAGAATGCGGAGATATTGACTGCAACGGAGACTGTCCTGACCTCCCTCCGGTTCTCCCTGAGTCTCTTTTCGTAGATCCCATTCATCATTTGGTGACAAATAATCGGTAGACGATGACGATCATGAGGTGATAGGTTGCCGAGCATCGCCAATGCCCAGGATAATCGGCAGCCGGACAGGGAGACCTCCCACGTCTTAGAGAGAGAAGAGAGAGAGCGCACTCTCTCGGCGCGTGCGCGAGGTTGCCGAAGATCCCGCCAGGTCTACCGTCTACCTATGTCCGTCTACCGCTCGGAACCTCTGAAAAACCATTGCGGTCGATTCTCATAGCCAGGAAATTGACCGCAACGCAGGGAGACTCGGAAAACCCCCTCTATAGAAGATAGAAGAGAAGACAAAGTCTTCTCCGCGCGAGCGCGATCGCTGCGGTCGATTCCGCTTGCTCGGTCTATCGTTCGGATACTTAAGAGTCTACCCGAAAAAATCGTTGCCGTCGATTTCCTCAGCCAGCAGATTGACGGCAATGCAGGGGGAGTCGGAAGACTCCTTCTAAGAAGAGATGAGAAGAGAAGACGCAGTCTTCTCAGCGGGCGCGAACGTTGCCGTTGATGTCCTCCCTACCAACCTTTCAAAGGAAGTATCTCAGGTGGAGTGCTTTAGAAGAGAACAATCAGCGATAGCTGCGAACGATTGGACGACCCATCGAGCATTCTTTTTCAAAAGGATCTGGCTTCGTAGGGAAATAGATATGGAGAAAATCCTCATCGAAGTCATGGACCCAATTCACACCCTGATCTGTCACATAATATTTACCAGATCTTCCTGAACGGATCAATCCATCTTGCTTGAGAGATAAGACCAGATAGCTCAGTAGACAAAGCAGAGGGGGTGCCTCCTTGCATTTCAGTTGGAGCTTGAGCATTTCATCAATTTGTCTGGCATGCTCAGGGATTATCTCGGTGAATCCATATTGACGATGAATTGGAATAGGACTTCCGACAGGCACGCAGAAGTGTGTTTTGTTGAATAACTCTGGGGCCTCGATCTTCATTTGCTCTTTCATTTTCTTTGTTATTTCTAAGAATGAGGTCGGACTATACCTATCGCTTCCCTTGTGCTCATTCCTGTACAAATTGTCAATTTCTTTTACAATCTGGTTCAAGTCAGCTCCTTTAAATCCATTAGCAAGAAGAAAACCGAGGATCTCTCTGTTGAATACGATGTCTATTCTCAGAATGACCTGGAGATCCTTCTTTACAGCCTTAAGATACTCTTGCCATTCATTCATTGTCGGAAATAACCGATGGCCCCCCTTGTCGGAAACGCCCACGTCTAAGGGCTCCGCTCGGAGTAATGGAGCGCGATTTATTCGAAAAGGTTGCTTCCGCGCGATTTTTGCGAAGAACTCTGAGGGTATAATGAGATCGAATCCGTTCTGCCTGAGAACCCAGATATATTTCACCACTGGTTGGACCTTGTGCCCGCATAAATCTTCTATTTTTCTCTTTCTCTTTAGGAGACGCACTTTCTTAATAAGGGCCAAGGTTTCGTCTATGCGCGTGAGAACAAGCATCGCTTCAAACATCTTGTCTGGCGAGATCTCCTTCTTTGCCTCATCGGGAGCTCCGGAACCAACTTTATGAATCTTCTTGGCATGAGCTTTCTTATGTATTGCCTTCAACTCGATTTCAGGAAGAGAGCGAGATACGAAACCACATTGATCGATGTCCCATCTAACCGTGGCGACATAGCGGTGCGCTACAGGTCCTCGAGGCTTTTCCGGATCGAGATCACGCAATAGTCCTATCTTCTTTAACTCGACCCTAATATGACGATGATGGTCCTCTGCGGGGTTGTTTTCCAGATATTCAATACCTTGCTTTTCGGTTCTTGGTGCTTCATAAGCTCGTAAAACTCTCGCCTCAGTTTGATTTAATTTGTTCGCTTGCGCCAGAATCTCCTTCGCGCTAAATAGCATTAATGCCATCTCCACCTGGATAGTAAATTCTGCACCATAAAGTTACACTAACATATTTAGGGTTAATGTGATGACTTTCGGCGTCTATTGAGAATATGACTCAAAAGACGTTCACATTGTCTCTAAACCCAGAAATTGTTGCACGAGCAAAGAAGATCGCTGGCTTAGTCCCATTTTCTCGATATGTTGAGAATTTGATTGTTCTTAATATCCGCCAGGTCGAGTCATTCTCTGAGCGGCTGGAGGACAAGAAATGACTGACGATCCATTTGTAATTTGCAGCTTCAAGGATAGGCGATCTCGCAGGGATTTGGCGGACATGATTGTGAAGCAACGTCCGGAACAATTTCCGAGCAGAAGTGCGGTCTACCTCAAAGCATTCAATCTCTTGGTAGAGACCCTCAAATTACAGACCAATCAACGGAAAACGCAGGTAGACAAGCCTTCTGAACGAAAAGAGGGCGGCATAACATAGCAGCGGAGGGGGTCGGAATGGAACAGGATGGAATGGTCAAGATAGTTTGGGATGAATGCGGCACGGCTCATTCGGTCCGCGGCTCTATTTTGAAGGAAGATGACCAATTCCTTGAGCTGGCTCTTTCTGACGGGACTAACCTGAAAGTTGCTAAATCGCGGATCATCAAGATCGAGCGCCCCGGGAGGGGAGGGTATTGAGCGTTCGGTCCCAGAATACAAAATTGGCCTTCATTCCCGATTTTGATTTGGAAGGTTATGCCGCCTCTTATCATAATTATCGATCTCCCGAGGAATCAAAAGCATCTATCAAACTGAAAGTGCTGGTTCGTCTCAGGGAGATGGGAAAATGAGCGAACCAGTGGACGCAGGACTGCTCAAAGAGCAGGAAAAGGCAGATGGCCGCTCCCTGTTCATCTACGAGGAGAATGAATGGCACATCAAGATCGACCATTCGGAGCTGTCGAAGCAAGGGACTGTTAAGGCAATCGTCTCAATTTATCGCGCAGGGGATCTCCTGAGTCATGGAAGTGTCAATCTCGACTATTTGCAGAGCAGGAAATCACTCACAAAGGATATGCCGGACAAATTGCGAACAGAATGCGACAGACGGCTGTCTGAGATTTGCATTCAACTCAAAGAAATCCTCACTGAGACGAAAGAAGAATCCCAGATTGATAGCGAGATTCCGGAGGACGTATTGATTGAAGCTGCAGAACTCATCATGAAGGGGAATCACCGCGAGATCATCGACAAGGCGGGGAACGCCCTTTATGCCGGGGATCCCACAAGGAAGCTACTGATCCATCTAGGGTACATCACTTGCAGCCGGAAGGGTAGGCTTCATATTTTCGTATTGGGAGCTTCGCAATCCGGCAAAACATATCTCGAGCACCAGATGGCAAAGCTTCTTCCAGAAGATAGGGTCGTTATGCTCAATTCCAGCTCCGCGAAGGCTCCGTTCTATAAGACAAAGAAGCACGGGCAGGACTTCTACAAAGGCAAAGTCGTAATCATCGACGAGCTCCTCGATAATGAAGCCCTCTGGGATGTTCTAAAAGCCATGACTTCCAGAAACCAGGAAGAAGCAAGGCATGAGACCGTCATAGACGGGGAATTGATGGAATTGGTCCTCAAAGGATTACCCGAGGTCCAGACCTGCGCCGTATCCATGCCGAGAGGGGAGAAGGGGGACCAGATAAACAACCGTTTCATGGTTACGAATGTCGATGAATCCGAGGAACAGGATGCAAAGGTCAGAGACTTTGAGATTAAGAAGAGGACCACTGGTTCAGAGGAGGATAGGAACCCGAAACTGATCATCTTAGCCAAGGCAATCACTAAGATCCTGATCGAGAAGGCGGATGTCGATGTCGTCATTCCATTCTGCAAATGGATCGACCTGAAGGACTCGAGGAGAAGCGAGTTGGGTAAATTCCTCGATCTGATAGAGGCATGCGCCCTAATGAACCCATATCAACGCGCCCGGATACCTGGCTCGGGAGAGATAATCGCGGATTTCTCGGATTATGAGGAGGCTGCGAGGATTTGGCTCACGAATGAGGATTACAACAAGAAACATGCTTCTGACAAGGAACTGAAATTACTCAGTTTGATGGCCGAATGGCAGACATTGGAAGCTTTGTCAGAAAGGACAGCGTCTGAGGAAGGGAAGAAAGCTGGGTTCAGGAAACAACTCGGCGAGGGATCCGTTTCGAATTATCTGTCCAGACTCAGGCAGAGAGACCTAATCCTGAGCAGGAGTATCAGGGGGGACAACGGCGATTGGGAGACCCGATACAAGGCGACCGATGAAATCAAGAACTTAACTTCTGAACTGACCTTAACTGAGCTTTATCTCAGTGATAGTCTAAGTTGCAGCATCCCCACGGAAGAGGAACTGGCTAAAGAACTCATTGCGATTTTCGAGGCAAAGTTAACTCAAAAAGGGGAAGAGGCGGGGGACTATCTATCGACTATCGACTTCAATTCAATCGCATCGAGTTTGATACAGACCTCCTCTTCCGAGTTAGTTAAGAAGTTAAGAATTGACGATTATGCGAATACTGGCGCATATGAAAAAGAGCTTAACTCCGAGAAGTCAGAAGAAGTTAAGAAGTTAAGAACCACAGCCGATCTTTCAACTCATTTCCACGATCTATTGATTATTCAAACCATAATTGATGATTGCCACAAGGAAGGTAAGCAGAAGTATTCGGTCTATGAAAGATGCAATGCCGAGGGGATAGAGAACTATCGTTTAAAAATCAATTTTCTTAAGCAACAGAAGAAGGTCATGGAGCTCGATGATAAGCTGCTATGGGCGGGGGATAGGCCTGCATTCCGAGGGAGAGAATGACAATCTCCAAGGTCGCCCTGTACGCCCGGGTCTCCAAGGACGACGACGTACAGGACCCTGAGAACCAGCTGATCCCATTGAGGAAATACGCCGAGGAGCAGGGCTATGAGATTTACGATGAATACGTCGATTACCAATCCGGGAAAGACGTTGACCGCCCCCAGTTCCAGCAGATGATCCGTGACGCAAGAGGCCACCGATTCCAGATCATTCTAATTACAGATGTGGACCGCTTCGCCAGGTCGATGATCCATCTTCATACGGAGATCAAGCGCCTGAATGATTCCAGCGTCAGCGTCCGCTTCATCAACCAGCCCGAAGCAAGCACCGATACCCCGGAGGGGGAGCTTATCCTCGGCGTCCTTGGAGCTGTCGCGCAGTTCGAGCGCAGCCTAATCAGCCGCAGGACTAAGAGAGGGCTCGCCCGGGCGGTCGCTCAAGGAAAGCGATTGGGGAGGCCTCCAAACCCCGCTAGGACTGATGACATCGTACGATTGAGGCAGGAAGGCCTATCTCTGCGGGAAATAGGCAGGCAGCTCGGGATCAGTCATCAAGGAGTCAAGCAGAGGCTCCGGAGGGCTAGGCTACGGAAAGGGGTTGAGAAACCCATATGAGGCCAGTAGATTCCCGCAAGGCCGCCCAGGATGGGATTACCGAATCGTCCGATAAGTTTACTAGTTCGGAAGTCCATTCACCTGGCGGAAGCGTGGATGAGGATAACACACTTCTGAATCAGGGGAAGCAAAATGAACCCGAACGAAAACCTCAGCTCGGGGAAGACGGGACATCTGAGATATTCGCCAATGTCGAAATTGCCGATGGCGATTCATTGGTGAATGTCGAACAGGTCATTGATAACTTCAAGAGACTGGCCGGATTGCGATTGAGGGGAGATACCCCTAAGATGTATGAGCAAATCTTCCGGCGATTCACGGAAGCTGTGAATCTTGAGCAATATACTAGAAGGCAACTGGCAGGGAATAAAGGAAAGGAGCTTCTTATCGGATTTCTTCTCGATAAGAGCAAGGTTCCCGAGCCGTCCAGACAAAAATACAATTCAGGATTGAAAGTCGTCTGGACGGAAGGGCTGAATATACCTTATCCGATCACGCGAAGGCATCTCGGAGAATTGCCCGAAGTCCAAAGAAGGCAGAGTCCGAGGGATTCAGTCGTAATACCCTGGATCAATGCACTTGAACATGAAGAGGAGTCATATCTGAAGGCATTGGTACTGATGATCTTCCAGCTCGGGGTTCGTCCGAGCCACGCCTGTCTGTTCCGATGGAAGCATGTCAGCTTCGGACTGGACGGAAAGCCCGAGACAATCATGACGACTGGAAGAGAACCGGGTAATAAGCGAATGACTCCGATCAAGGCACGGCTACCGCCTGATTTGGCTGAAGCTCTGGTAGAACTTAAGAAGGTCATTCCTGACGCAATGCCTGAAGATCCAATATTGCCTCACCGGAAGAAAGACGGACAATTCGAGCGCAATATCCCGATGAAGCGAGAACTCTACGCGATCCAATGGTATCGTTTCGAGCAAAAGCATTTGCTCAATCATCTTAGACCAGTAGATATGAGGCATTGGGTTGCGACCACTTGCAGGAAAGCCGGGCTATCTTTGCCAGCGCGAAACGCCCTTCAAGGACACAAATTCAACGGTGAGAACCAGGGAGAGAGATACGACAATCCCCAGGACATCGACATACTTGAGGAGCAAGCGCGAATCCTTCCATATGGATCAATAGGCTTTATTTGCCCTAAGATGGAAGTAACTCAGGCATTGCCAGTAGAACTCACCGAAGCTTTAAGCGGTTGCTTGAATGGAGAAATAATGCCTTCTCAACTTATGGAGAGGGTCACGGCTTATCTTGTCCGGCAGATTAAGAAGCCAGCAAATACGATGATCGCATGATGTTTTCTGGAAGGTTCAGCCCTATCGAAATGTTTTTCTGGAATGTATGAGCATCTGCTTCCCAATGAGGGTCGTCTTTCTCGGAACAGGTGGCACTTATCCCTGCACAGAGAGGAACGTGACAGCCATCGCTGTCCAGACAGGGAAAGACGTCGTCCTTTTCGACTGCGGCGAGGGCACTCAAAGGCAGTTCATGAGGTCTAACGTATCATTCATGAGCACGCGCTGGATCTTCATCACTCATTACCACGGGGATCATTTCCTAGGGTTACCCGGATTGGTACAGAGCATGAACCTTAACAACCGAGAGCGCGCTCTTGATATCTACGGGCCAGAGGGCACAGAAAAACTTATGAAGTCATTGCTTACCGCAGGCTATTTCGCGCCCGGCTACGACATCTTTGCACATGACATCGCGGCGAAGGATGAGATCAAGCTCGAAGGCTTCTCAGTAGTGGCTGCGAAGGCCGACCATACCGTCCCTTCGCTCGCATTCGCCCTTATTGAGGATGACCGGCCGGGCAGGTTCGACACTTCCAAGGCGAAGGACTTGAGAGTTCCAGCAGGCCCATTGTTCCGCAGATTGCAGCAGGGGGAGGATGTTAAGATCGATGGGAAGGTCGTCAAGCCATCTCAGGTCCTTGGACCGTCGCGAAAGGGGAGGAAGATCGTCTACTCAGGGGATACGAGACCCTGCAGGGACGTCATCGATCTGTCGAAGGATGCGGATCTCCTTATCCACGATGCGACTCTCCTTTCTACCGAGGAGAGACTCGCGGAGGATTTCGGACATTCGACAGCGTTTGAAGCAGCCGAGGTCGCAAAGGAGGCATGCGCAAAGAACCTCGCGCTTATTCACTACAGCCCCAGGTATAGAGACACCGGATTGCTGGTCGACGAAGCAAAAGCATGCTTCCCGAACGTCTTCGCCCCTTCGGATCTGCAGGAATTCATTGTGAAATTGAGCAATTAAAGGCAATAATGAACATGAGCACTAATTAGAAACTTTTTTATACAAAAGAATTGATGCACGGAACATCCAGTGTGAAAACCAGCCGTGATGAAAATCCGATTATAAGGATTTCTCGCGACTCCGAATTAGCACTGACTACGGATCATGGAGATGAATCCTGATGGCAATGTTAGAGGTCACGGATCTGAGGACATATTTTACAACAATGGAAGGAACTGTCCAGGCTGTCGACGGCGTCACTTTTACCGTCGAAGAGGGAGAAGCAATGGGTCTCGCGGGTGAATCCGGATGCGGGAAGACCACTGCCGCCCTCTCGATTATGCGCCTGCTCCCTTCGAACGGGTATATAAAGACTGGGAAAATAATGTTCAATGGGAAGAACATTGTCACGCTCAATGCACCGAAGCTAAGGAAGACGAGATGGAAGGAGATGTCAATCATCTTCCAAGGAGCGATGAACGCGTTGAACCCTGTGAAAAGGGTCGGCGACCAGATCACCGAACCTATCATGCTCCATGAGAACGTTTCAGAAGCAGCCGCGATAAAGAGGACAAAGGAGCTTTTTGAGCTGGTAGGAATCAGCCCGGATAGGATTAACGAATATCCCCATGAGTTCAGCGGAGGGATGAGGCAGCGGGTAATGATCGCCATGGCACTCGCCTGCTGGCCGAAGTTGATCATCGCCGACGAACCGACGACGGCTCTCGATGTCATGATTCAGGCGCAAATCCTCAGGCTCCTGAAGAATCTCCAGAAGGAGCTGTCTCTTGGCTTCATCATGATCTCGCACGACCTGTCGGTCCTCGCCGAGACTTGCGAGAAGCTCTGCATAATGTATGCTGGCAAGATAGTCGAGAACGGAACATCCATCCATGTCTTCAAGAACCCGAGGCACCCCTACACTAGGGGGCTGGTCGCGGCATTCCCGAACATAAAGGGCGTGAAGTTCATGCCCGAGCCGATTCCCGGTAACCCGCCGAACCTCATCCATCCGCCGAAGGGATGCAGGTTCTATGAGAGATGCAAGTACAAGATCGACTCATGCAACGAGACCGAGCCGCTGCTGTTCGAGATCGAGCCCGGGCATTTCGTGGCATGCCACCTTGTTCAGAAAGGGGTGATCTGAAATGACTGCCGATACTGACATCATCAAAATCGAGAACCTGAACATCTGGTTCCAGATGAGACAGGGATTCCTGAAAGACGTGATTTCGAAGAAACTCAGGTACGCAAAAGCAGTCGACGGGATATCCTTCAACATAAAGAAAGGGGAGATCTTCTGCCTTGTCGGCGAATCCGGCTGCGGCAAGACGACGACAGGAAAGGGGATCCTCAGGCTTGTGGAGCCGACCAGTGGCAGCATTATTTTCGCTGACGATGATAGCGACCCTGTCATCAAGAGGCTTCTCCACCTCGCGGGCGAGAAGAGCCGGAAGAGGGAAGGCACTGCCATAGTGGAGATGGAGGGCAGGAGAGGGATCGACATCAGGAAACTCACCAAGTCCGAAATGATCTATGCCCGGCAGAGAATCCAGATGATATTCCAGGACCCGTACGAATCGCTTAACCCGAAGATGACCATATTCGACATCATCGCGGAGCCCCTGATCGTCAACAAGCTCTCAAAGAATGAGAAAGACAAGGAAGCGCGTGTGATCAAAGCTCTCAACGACGCAGGCCTCAGGCCTCCGGAGTTCTACATGTGGAGGTATCCTCACCAGGTGTCCGGCGGACAGAGGCAGAGAGTGGGCATCGCCGGAGCGCTCGTGCTCTCCCCCAGCCTGCTTGTGGCCGACGAGCCCATATCCATGCTCGATGTGTCGATCAGAGGGGAGATACTCAAGCTGATGCTCGACCTCAGGGAGAATAAAAGGCTCAGCTATCTCTTCATCACGCACGACTTGTCGGTCGCATACGTCTTCTCGGACAGGATCGGTGTCATGTACCTCGGCAGGATCGTCGAGATGGGACCGACCGAGATGGTGATCAAGAACCCGAAGCATCCGTACACCCAGGCGCTGATCACGGTGGTCCCCAAGCCCGACCCGACCGCCAAGGAGGAGAAGATAATCCTCAAGGGCGAGCGTCCAGACCCGACGAACATCCCGCCGGGATGCAGGTTCCACCCGAGATGCCCATACATATTGACTCTATGCAACGTATTACAACCTGGAGAAACTGAAGCAGAGACGGGTCATTGGGCTGCTTGTCATCTTCTCACGCCAGATTTTGTAATAAAATGGAACACTGAGAATCTGCCGAAATATGAAAAAATCGCAGCAGATGTTGAGAAGAAGAATACTGCTGAAATCGATAAGCTTAGGAAAGAGCTTGCAAAGCTTAGAAGTGATCTTGCAACATTGAAATCAGCAAAAGTCAAGAAAGATAGGCAAGAAGCGATAAAAGCCATCGAAAAGAATATCCAAAAATTGGATACGGAGATGGCTAAGGCAAAGGCCCATGTCGAGAAGATGAAGGCCGAGATAGTGACTATGAAAGCAAAGCTGCCATCTGCCTCAAGGCCCCTATCGCCATAAATCTCGCCCATCGCTGAAACCTTTTCCCATCCCTACATTTTTTGGGACGATCTGGTCTTTTTCCTGATAGAGAGGATCATTTCCGTGCCAGCACGCAAAAGCTTTATGTAGCCTATTGAATTCTCCTAAACTAAATCCAAGAGTGAAATTATGACTGTCAGAAACATCATTTTGGAGACTATCGATGAGACGCCTATCGAGAAGCAGAACGTCGAGATAGTCGAGAGGAAAGGCATCGGACACCCTGACAGCGTCGCAGATGGGCTATCGGAGAGCGTCAGCAGGGCTTTGTGCAAGATGTATCTCGAGAGGTACGACAGAATCCTGCATCATAACACTGACGAGACACAGGTCGTCGGAGGGCAGTCCGCCCCGAAGTTCGGCGGAGGCGCGATCCTCGAGCCGATCTACATCCTCCTTGTCGGGCGAGCGACCACCGAAGTGAACGGTGAAAGGTTGCCCTACAGGACAACGGCTCTGAAGGCCGCTTACGATTACATCAAGAAGAATTTCGAGCACCTCGACCCTGACTGGGATGTCACGCTGGACTGCAAGATCGGACAGGGGAGCGTCGATCTCAGGGGGCTATACGAAACGCGTAAGAGACTCTCGAACGACACGTCGTTCGGTGTGAGCTTCGCGCCGCTCAGCGAGACCGAGCGTCTCGTGCTCGAGACCGAGAGGTACATCAACGGCCCTCTGAAGAAGAAACTGCCAGAGGTAGGCAAAGACGTGAAGGTCATGGCCTGCCGCGAGAAGAGCACGATCAACCTCACGGTGGCGGCAGCGATGGTTTCCCCGCTCGTCAAGGACAGGGATCACTACATCGGCGTCGTCGACGATCTCAAGCAGGCGGTATCGGATTTCTCCGCGAAACTGTGCTGCAGGGACGTCAACGTCGATGTCAACACCGGCGACAATTATGACAAGGACATCTTCTACCTGACCGTTTCTGGGCTCTCGATGGAGAACGGCGACGACGGCTCAGTCGGACGAGGCAACCGGGTCAACGGACTCATCACGCCCTTCAGGCCGATGAGCATGGAAGCATCAGCAGGCAAGAACCCGGTGACGCATGTGGGGAAGATCTACAACCTGCTGTCCTACCAGATAGCGCAGAGGATCGCGGAGGCGGGTAAGGGGGACATCCACGAGGTACGCGTCAGGATATTGGCGCAGATCGGCAAGAGGATCGACATGCCGCAGGTCGCGAGCGTGCAGCTGATCTACGCTGACGGGGTTAAACCGTCGAAATACGCCGCGGAAGTGCGCAGCATCGTGGACGACCATCTCGAGAACATTGACAAGATAACGACCCAGATCCTGAAAAACGAGCTGAACGTCTTCTGAGCCGTCTGGAAAACAACATCGCGCAGTGTCGCTGGAGCAGGGGAGGGTCAGGCCTCTCTCAGCTCTATCTGCCCCGGCGCGGATTTCTGTTTTGATTTCTCGATCTCCGCTTCCTTCTCCTTCAGCTTCGTCGCGAGCTCGGTGAGCTCCTCCTCCAGCCTGTGGAGGCGCTCCCATTCGGTCTGCAATCGGCTCTCCTCCTCCTTGACCGAGTCCTCCTTTTGAGAGATCCCAATGGCCTTCGTCTCCAGCTCCGTCTTCCTCCTCTCCGCGGATTCCACAAGCCCTTCGTCGACCGAAGTCAGGACCGCTTTCTTGGCATTGTCGACCTGTTCCCAAAGGTTGCTGATCTCCAGCCGCTCTGCCTCGAGCCGCTCCAGCTCGATGGCAACGACTCTCTCCCTCGTCTCGGCGTCCCTCTCGCGCGCGCGAATCTCCTCCTCGAGCACGCTGAGCTTCATCTCCTTCTCGTTGATGTCCTTGACAGAGACGCTAGCGGATGCCTTCTGGTGGTCCAGCTCTTTCTTCATGTCTGCAAGGCGGCTCTCTATCTCCGCGTCAATCCTGTTCCTTTCTTCTTCAAGTAGGACGCTCATCTCCATCAGTTCCTGTCTGAGCCCGGTCAGCCTCTCTTTCTCGCCGTGCACATCATCCTTCTCCTTATCGAGCGCGGTCACCAGGGTCTCGAAGTCCCTGACGCTGTGGTCGAGCTCCTGGAATTTCTGCTCGAGGGCACTTTCGCGTTCCTTCGACCGCCTCTCCGCCTCCGCGAGCTCTCCGATCTTCGACTGGATGTCTGTGTCACGATCTGCAAGCGTCTGCTCCCTACCTGTCATTGAATCGAATAGCTTGGTGACCGCCGTCTCCCGTTCCTTGATGGAGCCTTCGTATTCGACGAGCTCGGCTTTCAACCCCTCGAGCTCCTTCATGCTCTTGTCAATGTCAGCGCCCTTGCTCTCGAGCTCGGCCATCTTGCGTGCCAGATCGACCTCCAGATCCTTGCTGTACTGGGCCGCGACCTCCTGTGCGGCTGATACCATGCTCTCCTTCGATTCGATCTCGCTGTTCGCCGCGGCGAGCTTCGCCTCCCGCTCCGCGAGCCTGGCTTCGGTCTCCTGCATTTTTGCGCTCAATTCCGACTGCTGGGCGCTCTCAGTCTCGACCTTCACCTTCTCAGCTTCGACCTGGGTCCTAAGCTCCGCAAGGTCCTTCTCCTTGGCATCGAGCTCTGACGCCCTCTTCTCAAGCTGCTCGTTGAGCGATTCGATCTCTGCCTGGCGCTTTTCAAGTTCGACCGAACCTTTCTTGAGCGTCTCACGCAGGGCCGATATCTCCCCTTCCCTCGATGAGAGGCTGAGCCTGAGCTGCTCCATCTCGTGCTGCTCGCGGTCTATTGCAGCGAGCCGCTCCGACACCTGTGTCTGGGTCTGTTGACCCTCCGTCGAGATCTGCTGTTGAAGCTGCTCCATCGCCTGGGCCTTAGATGAGAGGCTTGCCTCACGGGCATCGATCTCCTGCACCCTCGTCAACAGTTCGACATCTAGCTCGCGGTAATGAGCATCCCGTTCGTTGAGCTCTTTGGATCGTTCCTCGATCTCTTTTGCGGATTGATCCAGGGTGGACTGCACCTCCCCCTGGTCCTTCATGGCTGCATCGAGCTCGGTCCCCTTACGGTCGAGTTCGTCGCGAAGCTTGAACACCTGCTCGCGTTCGGATTGCAGGCTCTCGCGCTGGCCGGCGATCTCGATTTGCCCGTCTTCCAGCTCCTTCTTTTTCGCCTCGATTTGCTGCTCCTCCGATTTCAACTCAGCGAGACTGGCTTCGATTTCATTTGCACGTTTATCGAACTCCTCCGAGTTCGCCCGCGCGGCATTGATGTCCGTTTCTAGAGCATCCCGTTCCTTGTCGATCGACTCCTTTCGCTCTGCCATCAACCTGTTGAGCGAGTCCATCTCGGCGGTCTGCCTCTCTATCTCGACCCTCGTCTCTGTCAATCTGGCTCGGTCCATCTCCAGCTGTGCCCTTTCCGCCTCCAATTGCTTTCTGGCTGATTCTAGACCATCCCCGAGGGATGCCCTCTCAATATCGAGTGAGCCGCGGATCGCCGCGACTTCGTTCTCCTTGGAAGCGAACTGCTCTAGCCTCAGGCTCATCTGGCCTTCCATTTCGGCTATTGAGCTCATTTTGCTCCTCAATTCGTCGTCCTTGAGGGCTGCAGATTTGAGATAGGCCTCCGCTGCCTCCATCTTAGCAGTGATCTCCGCCTCCTTCGTCTGAAGCTCGTCCTCATGCTCGGACAGCGCCGCCTGGAAACTGGCGGTCTCAGCCTCAAGATCCGTCCATCTTGATTCAGACTTCGCTTTCTCGTCTTCAAGCGCTCTGCGATTCACTTCGAGGTTATCGCCGATTTCGTCGAGCTCCTTTGACCTGGCGTCAAGCTTCTGCTCCGCGTTTGAGCGGATCTCCTCGGCCTCGCGCATCTTATCTTGAGAAAGGGCGAGCTTTTCCGAGACCAGGGCATCCTTCTCCGTGATGCTCTTCTCGCGTTCCGCAAGGGAAGCTTCCCTTTCCGAAATGCTGCGGGTGGTCTCCTCGATTTTCCCTTCGCGGTCCTCCAACTCCTTATTAGAAGCGGCAATCTGCTCCCTGACGGCATCGGATTCCGCCATCTGTGATTTGAATTTCTCATGTTCTACTGTGAACGCGGCGCGCTCCTGGCTAATTTCACCCTCGAGCCGTTCACGCTCCTTGGACAGATCCGCGAGCTCCTGCTGCATTTTCTCCCTGGCATGCAAGACCTCTTGATCTCTCTGGTCCAGTTCGGTCCCCCTCTTCGCAAGCGAGGACTCGAGGTCTGCGAGCTCCGCCCTCCAGCCCTCTAGCTCCTTCGAGAATCCGTCAGATTCCTGTATCTTCTTGTCGGCTTCGGATCGGTCGGCGGAATACTTTTCTTGGGCAATGCGCAGGGATTCTTGTGCCAGGACCAATTCCGCATTCTTTTTATCGAACTCCGCAAGTCGCTCTTTTAGGGCAGCTTCATCCGACGATATCCTTGCCGACTGCTCATCGAAGCGGACCCTCTCTGCGATCAGCCCCTCGTTGCGTGAGTTGAGTTCCGCCTCGAACGACTCCAATCGTTCCTTCTTTGACTGCAGCTCCATCTTCTCTGAAGCCAGTGCGGATTGGGCCTCATCGAGTCTCAGCCGTTCGTTCGCGACCTGTTCGCTGCGGTCATTGACGTCCATCTGGAGTTCCTTTGCATTCTTCTCCATTGATGCAAGGTCATCTTCCTGCCTGGAAAGTGCAAGCTTAGATTGCTCCAGTATCGAGAATCGGTTGTCTAGTTCCGCTTCCTTCTCCCGATAGAGCCGCGTCCTCTCTTCGAACTCCTTCAGTAGCGATTTCTCCTTGTCGTCTAGCGCGATGGCGCGCTGGTCAAGAAGCGTGTCCCCCCGGGAGAGCTCGGCCTCCTTCTGGGAGATCTTCGCTTCGCGAGCATCCACCTCGTTCCGTCTTTTCAGTAGTTGCTGTTCGACGTTTGTGAATTCATCTTTCTTCTTGTCGACTACCGATATCTTGACGATGTGCTCCTCCTCGAGCTTCTTCTCCTTGACGAGGAGCGTCTCTTCCTTCATGCCGAGGTCGCGCTCCTTTGCATTCAACTTCTCGCTGAGTGCCCCCAGCTCGACCTTGTTCTTCTCCTGCATCTCTTTGAATGCGCTGCGCTCTGCCTCCAATCCCGCACGTTCAGCGGAGACATCCTTCATCATCGCGTCGGACTTGGATTTCTCCTCTTCCTGAAGCGCCTTGATATTCCCGAGCTCCTCCTCCTTTCCATCGAGCTCGGCCGTCTTGGTCTTGATGTTATTCTCCATCTCATTCAATCTTGATTCGGTGAGGACGACCGCCCCCTCCCGCTCTTTCAGTCGGCCCTCATTCTCGCTTATGATGCTAGATCTGTCTTCCAGTTCAGTCCGGGTCTTTGTCACGAATGCTTCGAATTCTCCCCGCGATCTCTCGTATTTCTCAACCTCATTCCTGAGGTTCTTCATTGCCAGGTCGAATTTGTCCGACTTTTCCTTGAGCTCGGTCTCTCTCGTGAACGCGTCCTTCGTTCTGGCGGCGAGGTCCGTCTCGATCTTTTTCAGCTGGCTCTCTTTGGTCCGGATTTCTTCGAGATTCCTCGAGAGTTCCTCTTCTTTTGTCTTGAGTGATGTGTCGAGAATCCCGATGCGCTCCTGCTCCCTTGCAAGGGCCTTTGACTGCTCTTCGAGTTCCTGGGTCTTCGCCTCGGTCTTCATGTTGACCATCTGGTCGATCTGGAGATAACGATTTTCGATCTCCTTGCTCATGTTTTCGAGGTTGACCTTCTTGCTGTCGAGGGCTTGCATTTCCTTGGCGAACCTCGCCTTGACCTTGTTTGTCAATTCCTGTTCTTCTTGACCCAGCTTGAGCCTGAAAGTCTCAAGGTCTTTCCGGGTATTCCGAAGTTTGACTAGTGTTTCAGATACTTCCGTCCGGTCCTTCTCAAGCTGCTTTCTGCCGGTCTCAATCTCTGCTTCCTTCAGCCTGATGTTCTCTCTTTCCCTGGTGAGATCCTCTTCGAGCGTCTCAACCTTGCCCTTTTCCATCACGAACTTATCGTAGTCGACCTCACCCACTTTCGGTTCCACGGGTATTGATTTCTCAACAGCAGCGGCCTTTCCTGGAACGATAAATTCCACCTCACGCTGCAGCGAGGCGGTCTTCATAGGATCCAGAGTCTTTGACTTAAGGGAGATGATCGCGATGGATTTGGTGATTGCCACTTGATCCCTGATGGTCTGGATGAGCTTGAGCACGCTGACGAATTTGTTATTCGTGATGAGGTATTCCAGCGCGTCTATCAGGATGATCCCATGGTTCTTTGTCAGGAAATCCGACACCATCAGGTTCAGCCTGTCAAGATCCCTGGGTCCGAGGGATTCATCGCTCGAGACATTGGTCAGCCAATAGGTCGGGACGTTCTCGATTTCCCAGCGCTTCTGCAGGTTCTTCGGGAAGGTCCTCGAGATCACCATCCCTTTCATGTCGTGCGCGATCGCGCCCTTGAAAAGATGATAAGCAAGGAGAGGGGATTCTTCTTCTATGAGATATGTGGTTGAGAGTTCCAGCGTGTACTCCTGGATGCCGGTATCATCGACATGATCCTCTTCGGACTCGGAAGGTTCAGCGCCGTCGGTAATCTGCTCTTCCTCCTCCTGTTCCTCGGGAGGCTCGTCACCGGTGCGCTCGGCGCTTTCCCTTGCCTTGTCCCTCAGCCCCATCTATCCCTGTCTCCTTGATGAAACGTCACGCCCGGATTCTCCATGTTCAGATATTCAGGTCATCTAGGACCTTCTCGTACAGCTTGAAGTCCTTCGATTTCGAGAACTCGTCGATCATCTCAGGCGGTAGCTTTCCGAGGAGCTGATCCAACGCCTTGAGCAGTTCAATGACATCGTTCTTTGATTCCTCCAACTTCCAGATGTGCGTCGCCAAATCGTCCCGCTCCTTTGAGACATCGTCCAATTTCTCCTCCAAGATCTCGATTTTCTCAGCCACATCGCTTGAAACCTGGGGCTGTGCGAATTTCATTTCCCCCTTCTTCGGTGCAATTTGGTCTCTTATCTCGATGAGGCCGTTCTTGATCCTCGACTGCTCCTTCAGCCATTGCTGCTTGTCGTCCACCACCAATTCCGTCGGGAAATCTTGACTCTGACTCTCCTCGGCCGCTTCCGTCGCCCCCGCTGCCTTGTCAGTCTCGAATTGTTTCTCGAGGGTCTCGAGCTCCTTCTTCTTCACCGCGTAAGCCCTGATCTTCCTGTTCAGATGCTCCTCTTTTCGGGCGAGCTCTTCCTCACGGTCCTTGAGGTCCCCCACTTCCTTCTCCCTTTCCTCGAGGAGCTTCTTCAATGCCTGGTTCGATAGGCCGTGGTCTTCCTGGCCGCCTACTGAGGTTATCGGCGTAGGTACCGTTGACGGCGTGGCATTTCTTGCTTCAGTTGCCTCAGGCAGCTGATGGATCGGCGACTCCAATTTGGTCGTGTCTTCAAAGCCCGCCTGGAGTTGGCCATAAAGAGCCTTCGTATCTATAGATGCTCCCCTCTCGCCGCTCTCATTTTCCTTCCTCATTGTTTCGAGGAGATTCATGTTGCGGGTTGTGACTTGGTGCAGATTCGTTTCAGCATCATCCAGCTTTCCAAGAATGTCCGCTGGGGCGGCTTTCTCTTCGGAAATGATGGAGGGTTTTGCCTCTTCCTTCGGGATTTCCTTCTTGATCGCCCTGGATGCCTCTTTCAGCTGCTCCTTCCCAATCTCTTTTGCCGGTTCTATTTGGGAAGGTTTTGGAACTGGCTTAGGGATCTCTTTTGGGATGCCCTTCGGAGCTTCTTTTATCGGCATGTGAGCCCCCACCTGGGCTTTCAAGGATGGAGTAACTTTCGTCGGTTCGGATGCGATCTTCCGCGTTATGGATGGCGGCGGGGGAGGCGGCGGTGGCGGCGAGGAGACTTTCACGGACCTTGTGACCTGAGGCTTCGGCGGTGGAGCCTCGCCCTGTTTCCCCCAGTCGATCAGTTTCATTAAGAATTTATCATCCTCTGAAATCTTTGAGCCGCTGTTAATGGTCCTTACCTTGAATCCGAGGCCGCAGGCCGGACAGGCGGCCGCACCGACCGGAAGAAGATTGGAGCACCGGGGGCATCTGAACGCCTCGGTGACCTTGTCGAAGACAGACCCGCAGCCCTTGCAGGCATTCTCCAGATTCTGAACCTGTTTCCCGCAATGGAAGCAGAAGAATTCGCCTGCCTTTGTAGCTGCTTTTGCTACCATTTGAACCACTCTTTGTCGGACACGGTCGTCTTGATGCCACGGACTAGGCTAAGGGCATGTATACTGCCCCGGTTCGATTCGGTTCTTGAACGCGAATCGTTTTTCGACCTCTCGTATCAGGTCTGACTCTCTCATTCGAATTTATCGTAACAGACGAGTTCGGCAAGGTCCTTCCTCAGCCTCTTTGCCGGGGTTTCGTCTGGATACCCCAGAGGGGTCAGGGCGACGATCCTCACATCTGGAGGGACGCCGAGGACCTCCTTGACCTTCTCCTCCTTGAACGCGCCGATCCAGCAAGTGCCTAGGCCGGCGGAGGCAGCTGCGAGGATGAGATGGTCCATAGCTATTGTCACGTCCATTATATAGCCATTCATATACCCGCCGATAGTCGCATAGGCATCATCCGGGAAACCGCACCCCGCGATAATCACAGGAGCTTCGGCGATGAATTTCTGGCCATTGCACGCCTGGACGAGCTTGCGCTTGATGTCCTCATCGACCACTACAATCAACTTCCAGGGCTGTGCGTTCACGCCCGAGGGCGCCAAGCGCGCGGCGGAGAGAACTTCTTTCAGAAGCTCCTCGGGAATCGGGGTCGATTTGTACTTCCGTATGCTCCTGCGAGTGCGGATTGCCTCCAGTATCTCCATTAAGGCTCACTTGGGCGTGGTAACGGTTGAAAAAGTTAAATATTTTGCCCAAAGACCTTCCGGCAGGGGTACGTCTGGATTTGATGCCTAATTTCAGTCGATTTTTCATGAAACGAAGCCCACTAAAGTTAATACCGTTCCGGCTAGTTCAGGTGTGTTGAAAGCGCACATTGGGAAAGGCGGGGAAGAGGTCAAATCCATTCGAATCAGGTTGGATGGAAAGAGCCTCCTTCTGATACTGGCCATTGTCCTCATTTTGATGGGGGGAGCGGCGCTTAGGGTGCATTCCCTCTCGTACACGCCCTACCCCTACATCCTTGACGGCCTCGGGGAGGCGCAATACGCCGAACATATCGCTGACACGGGATCCCTTTCGCCGGAGCAAGGAGCCGCCTACTCAGAAACGCACACGGTGAATACCCCCGCATATGACGCGCTAATCGCCTCCTTCTCCCTGATCCAGGGGGAGCAGCCTCTTTTCCTGCTCCAGAAGCTCATCGCGCCCTTCTCGATTCTGATGCTCATCGGGGCATACACTCTGGCGAGGAGGCTCTCGGGAAGCTATCGGGTGTCGATCTTGACGATGATGGCGATGTCGGCATACGGACCGTTCCTCATGATCACGCAGGCGACCTGGAAGGAATGCATCGGCATCTCGCTGATGCCCCTGATATTCCTGACCTTCATGATGCGGAAGGACAGGAGCATGCGGGCGATCTCGATCCTGTTGATCCTATTCATCCCGTTCATACATCATTTCATCGCGATCTTGACGATTCTGACGATCACTTTCGCCAGCACCGCCTCTTTCCTCATTGCGAGGAGGGAGAAGAAGCTCCGCATGGGAAATGTCCTTGACGTCATGGTGGCAATCATCGCGATCGACGAGATGGCGATGTATTACAGCTTGGTCAGATTCGACCGTCTCGAATACATGACCCCACAGAACGGCCTCTACCTCTTCATCGGTCTCGCGGCGCTGATAGCGCTAGGAGTCCATTACATCGCCGACAAGGGCCTGTCAGAGGGCGGCAGAAAGGCGATGATCATCGCTGCCTCCGGCGGGCTGGTCGCCCTTCTAGCCGTCAACCTGATTGCGCCGCTCGGGACCATCGAATTCAGCGCAATTTGGGCTCTCTCGCTGCCAATGCTCGCATGCCTAGTGCTTGTGCTTATAGGAATATTAGGGATCTCGTTATGGGCCTCAACGGCGAGTGAACACAAGGAGATCTTCTTTGCCATTCTCGCCTCACCTTTCATCTTTGTGATGTATGGTCTGATGAGAGGGGGGGATATGGTCTCTCTCGATATGATCACACGGACAGTCGATCTTCTCGATCTCGGCGTAATGATAGGTCTCGCGACATTCCTCGTATATTTCCTTCGCAATAGATCGAAAGTTCAGACCATGGCGATAGCCATTGCGGTCTGCGCTCTCCTTCTTGTTACAATGCCGATCGCCATGGACTCGGAGAATTATGCGGCTACAAGGAATGACATCTATAGCTACGAAATAGACGGAATCAACTGGACGGCATCCGTGGCTCAGAAAGGAGAGATCCAGACAGATGTGCTTTTCGAGTATACGTCCTATCTGTTCAACAAGCTCGACGATCCGACGCTCGTGAGAAGGATTGCGGGCGACTTTGAGTTCTCATCCGGCAAATGGATGATCGCGAGCGAGAAATGGATCACCGACGGGGTCAAGGATCTGCCTTACGGCTGGGTAAGGATCGACCCTGCCGTCTTCCACTCAAAGATTGACGGATGCAATTCCCTGTACATCGGAGGCCCGACCGGCGGCCAGATTGTCGTCTTCAGGCTGCCTTGAACCTCCTCCCCTCGAAGGCGGCAAGCTTCTTATCTAGTCCCCCGGATACGGTAAGTGTGCCACGCTCTCTCCCGATACACAAGATCATAATCGGGGATTCTCGCAGAATGGATTTGCTGAGCGACCGGTCCGTCGACCTCGTGATCACATCGCCACCTTATCCGATGATCGAGATGTGGGATGGATTGTTCTCCCGGCTGGACCCTCGCATCGCCCGGAAGCTGTCCTCAGGAAAAGCTTCCGACGCAATGGACGCTTACCAGATGATGCACGTGTGCCTCTCCGACACGATCGGAGAATGCTCAAGGGTGCTCTCGGACGGCGGAATCTGCTGCTTCAACGTCGGCGATGCAACCCGGACCTTCTCGGGGAAGTTCCAGCTGTTCCCCAACCATGCGACTGTGATCCATGCTCTTGAGGATGCCGGGCTGTCTACACTCCCCTACATCCTTTGGAAGAAGCCGACCAACAAGCCGAACGCTTTCCTCGGGTCCGGTTTTCTCCCGACGAATGCCTATGTGACCATCGATTGCGAGTACATTCTGATCGCTCGCAAAGGGGACCTACGGAAGTTCGCTCCGAAGGACCCCAAACGGTACCGCTCGGCATTCTCGAAGGAGCAGAGGGACAAGTGGTTCTCTCAGATCTGGTCCGACATCCCAGGAGCGGATCAGACGGGCGGGGGAAGGAACGACAGGACCGGTGCATTCCCGATCGAGATACCGCGCCGGCTCATTCGGATGTTCTCCGTGGAAGGGGACACGGTCTTGGATCCGTTCATGGGGACTGGGACAACCTTCCTCGCCGCATCGGAGGAGAAAAGGAATTTCGTAGGTTACGAGATCGATAAGAAGGCGATCTCCAATGAAATCCTCGAGAGGCCAGATCTAAAGATCATAAAGTCAAGCGCCAAAAAGTAAAGCTACTTGGTGGCGTTGCATATAGATACGCTCTGACAGTTGTCGCAGTCACCGCCGCAAGGCTCGACGTGTATCGTCAGGTTGGAATTTGGAAGCCTGTCGAGAATCTTCTGTTCGATGTCGTCGCAGATCTTGTGGGCCTTCTCGACGGCGAGGTCCTTCGGAAGGACGAGATGGAAATCGATGAACGAATCACGTCCTGACCGCCTAGTCCGCAGACTGTGGTAGGTGCCTGCCTCGCCGGATATGCTCCTTATCGCCTCGCATACCGCCGATTCCTCCTCGGCGGTGAGGCTGTGATCCAGGAGCTCGAAGGTTGATTTTCTGGTGAGCCTCACAGCGGCGTGTATTATGATGACCGCGACGATGATCGCGACGATCGGATCGATCTCAGGAGTGCCGGTGAAGCGATAGGCGAGCAGCCCTCCGAACACTCCCAGCGAGGTCCATACGTCTGTTTTCAGGTGCATCGCATCGGCTTCGAGCGCGAGCGACCTGTGCTTCTTTGCGACCTTGAATAGGTATCTCGAAATTACGAAGTTCATTATTGCGCTGATTGCCATCACTGCGATACCGGCGTCCACAATTTTGACGCCTTCAAGGGTATACAGCTTTAGCGCAGCTTCGTAAATGATGATGATCGCAGCAGCTAGGATCAACATCGCTTCTGCGGCTCCGGAAAGGCTTTCGTACTTGCCGTGGCCGAAACTGTGTCCATCATCTGCTGGTCGGGTCGATTTCCTGACGCTGTAATTTGCGATCAACGCAGCGATGAGGTCCGTTCCGGAGTGAATGGCTTCTGAGATGACGGAGACCGATAAGGTGAGGAAACCGACTAACAGCTTTAGGACCACAAGGATCGAATTGGAGTAGACGGAGAATTTCGCCGCGAAGATGAGCTCCTTCCGCCCTTCGCTGGAGATTGTCATTTCCCATCACAAACGATAGGGGAGATAAAAGGATTGTCTTTCAAACGAAGGCCTATTGTCTGGCTCGTCTGCGGCGCATGAAGAAAATGATCGGGACTATCATGAAAACGACTATCAACATCGAGGAGGTCCCGAATTCCGGGATCGGGGCTGTGGAGAGAGCCTGGATGGCATTTGAATCCTGGGAGGAGAACAAGGTCTGCCATCCCCACGGCGATACGGTCAGGAGATATACCTCCCCTTTCGCCCTGACGATCCATACATTCCCGGCAGTATCGGTGTCAATGTCGACGCATGGGTCCGTAGTGAAATCAGCCGATCCACCGGTGCTGATGTGTGTGCTCGTCCAACTGCCTCCAGAATCATTTGAGACCCGGACGTCCCCGTCGACCTCGAGGACGTATATCAATTCGTTCAGACCAGAAGAATGCACATTGATTGCAGCGACCGCAGAGTTGGTCGGAGGTTTTCCGATCTGGGGGGTCCAGCTCAGCCCTCCGTCCGATGTCCTGTGGATATTAGAATTCAGTGTGGATTTCGTCGCGTACAGCACCGTCGATGACGGGGTCGTGCCGCTCGACCAATCGATATCTGCATAGCTATTCCCGGGAGCCTTCCCCCTCCAAGTCCAGGAACTACCTGAGGTTGATGAATTGTAGGAGTTGCCGTCGGAGAGCATGATGTAGAGTCCCGATGCACGGTCGGATGTGATTCCGACGACTCCGGTCAAGGCACCCTGGATAATTCTCGTCCAGCTAACAGCGGCATCGCCTGATTTGAAGACCGTCCCATTAGAGAAGACCGCGTAAAGGTTGCTTCCCGAGTCGGAAGTCATATCGACCAGCGAATTTCCCCCCGAGAGGACATCCGTCTTCGATGTCCAGGTGGTCCCATCAAGTGATCCCCAGATCTTCCCGGTAAGGTTGACTTTGAAGGGATCGATGACAATCCCGGATTCGGTCAAGTTGTCGCTGGTGCTAGACCAGTCGCTCATCACGAATGCGATATCAGAATTGTTGAGGCTGTTAATCGTGATATATGATTTGACCAGTGAAAGCTCAATCCTGTGGTAATCGTTCCCGACGCTGATCGCTGTCTGGGGGAGAGCGACCCATTCGCCCCCCACCCATCTCCTCAGTATCTTCGAATCAATCACGCTGTTCCTTCCGCGCACATCGACCATGTAGTCCGGCATGATCGCCGTCCCGTTCAAGGGAGAAGGGGCGCCGGAATTCGCGGCCGGATCGACGTCCAAGTAGATCTGCAGAACATCCTCACCGGTGATGCGCTTCTGGGGGCCGCCTGATCCGCCAGTTCCGCCGCCCGGCAGGAGCTGCTTTTCCTTGGCGGGAATCAAGCTGCCGTTCATCATCGCGCCCATGGTATCCAGGTAGAAGTACGCCGTGAGAGAGTCGTATTCGTGGGAGACTCTCCTGATGTCGACGTCCTTGTTCACGACGGGTACAACATCTCCAAGGTCGTTCTTGAAGGTCGTCCAATCGGCGAAACACCCGTCTATCTTGACCCCGGCCGGGAAACTGCCGACATATCCCTTGGCGGTCCCGCCTATGATCGCGACAGACCCATATTCCGTGACCACCCCATCGGGCATCATCGTTGCGGTTATGAAGGTGCCTGGTGTGAATCCGGATGTATTGACTGCGACATTGAATGTCTTCCCGAGAAGCATTTCGTTATCGTCTGTCCAGATGAGCGGGCCGAGGTCCTTCGCCTGTGCGATGTCGTTGAACGTAGGATGGATCTCTGCGGTCTCAAGCCTGCTGCCGAAGGCCTTGACGACCACCTTCAACACCGGGCTTGCGGCTCCTATCGGCATCGTGCAAGATGCGTCGACGATGGAAGACTGTTCAATCAAGAGAATCCCCGGCTTCAATGCGAACGGCAGTGTGGCACTCGGGGTCGCGACCCCGTCATATGAGACTGCCATGAACCTTGCGTTTGCAACCGAGAAGGATGTGGGCGCGGAGAAGGAGGTCTCTGCCTGCTTGATTATGGAGCCGATCACCAGCGTCTGGACGGAGACCCATGAGCTGTAGTTAAGAACATCTATGCCGCTGAACCGCAGGAGCAAGCAGCTCGCAGGGAGCTTCTGCCCGCCTGTGCCGGATATCTGAGCTACGAGATCAGCCCCAAAATCTCGGACAAGGGGGAATCCCGTGCTAGGGTCTCCGTCAGAGTCGACGAATAATGCGTAGGTCGTTATATGGTCGGAGGTCTTGTACAGGTCCCCGGAGGTCTGGAAATACCAGTAGACGCTCTCCTGGTAGAACTGGACGGTGCATTCCGTGAATCTTAGGCCCGGATCGTTCGATTGGTAATACGATGAATATTTCACGACCTTCGACCATTCGTCGAACATCCCGTCGATGTTCGGCGTCTCCGTCGTAGGGCGGTTCATCAGCACAAACCAGGATGCAAGGACAAGGACCACCACCACAATGACCGCCGCGGCCCCCTGCCTTCTGCTGATTCCAGATTTCTTCGTCTCGGTGGCAGTAATCTTATAGGCGACTTTCTCTGGTCCGGGTGTCTTCTGTTGGCTCGTCGGCGGGAATTTTAAGCTGTTAATGGCCCCACGCCTGACCGGTTTAGCCTCCTCGACGACGACCTCCTCGTACTCGACCGTCTCCTCCTCTTCTATCCTTTCCTCGGCCTTCGGCGGAGCTGGCACGACCTGCTCGATCGGTTCCTCGTAGATTTCCTCCTCCTGGGGCGGCAAAGGAGGTTGGATATTCAGCGATTCAGTTGGTTGCTGAGCCAGTACAGGTTCAGAGGCGACGCCCTTCGCAAGCTGCTCGATCTTGGCTTTCATCTCCTCGAGCTTGCGGGTCACATCGACGTCTTCTATTGCCGGTGTTGCTTCCACCTGAACGACTTTCTCGAAGACGTGGTCGCAGATGGAGCACTTCGTCACTTCATCCTCTAGTTCCGCGCCGCATGAAGGACATAATTTCATCTGGAACACCGAATATCCGAGTTGGAAGAGATTTCATCATGGCGTATATTAATCATCGCTGTATCGTTATCAGCCATGAGCGTCTCTCCGACGGTCACACGCATCTTGTCTGGCTCTGCTCTCTCATGAACTGCGGCAGATAGTATCGCCCGCCAGCCGCCTTGCATGTGGTTCCGCTCATCTTCCATCCGACGAACGGCTGGCTGCCGACGATCGCAGCGGTCGACGCCCCGAGGCGCCTGTTGGAATAGACCGTCCCCGCTTCGATGTGGTCCATGAAATGCTCAATCTCAGCATCGTCTCTGCTCATGATGCCTGACGTCAAGCCGTACTCGGAACTGTTCGCGATCGTCATGGCCGCCTCGAGCGAGGGCACCGGATGGACGCAGACGAACGGGAGGAAAAGCTCGTTGACCATCAACGGACTGGTGGCTTTCAGGCCCGTCACGATTGTCGGCTGAACATAGTATCCATTGAGATCCTTGCTGGCGAGCACTGCACCTCCCGTGACGATTTTGCCGGAAGCTTTTGCTGATCTCACCGACTTTCTGTATCTTTCCACTGCCGATTCATTGATGACCGGGCCGACGAAGGTCTCACGCCTCCTCGGATCGCCGACAATCTGCTTCTCTGTCCAATCCTTGAGGGCGCGGGTGAAATCCCCGACGATCCTCCTGTCAACCAGCACCCTTGAACATGCGCTGCACTTCTGGCCTCCGAACCCGAATGCGGCCCTGCCGACTCCCTCGGCGGCTTCATCGAGGTTCGCTTTCGCCGTGACGATCACGGCATTCTTTCCGCCCATTTCTGCGATGAACGGCCTGGGTCTGTCCTTCATGAACACTCTCATCGCGTTCATACCGACCTCCCTCGAACCGGTGAAGACGAAACCTGATATCCCGGGATTGTCGACCAGTTCCTGC